>CEOK01079848.1_pt1 | contig 22213 bp, 21 predicted proteins | sample 427001 | NCBI WGS metagenome assembly CEOK01 (sample SAMEA2591108, study PRJEB7988) | marine metagenome | isolation source: saline water (ENVO:00002010), including | reverse complement strand
ATTATTATTTTTTAATTTAATAAAAATTTGTTCCAAATAAGCTAGAGAAATATTTTGTCTTAGAGAGATTTCTGTTAAACTTATCGGGCCTTTTTTTGCATTTATAGCTAAATCAGCCATCGCCATGACCGCATACCTGCCTTTATTTGTCAGTTTCATAAATTTACATTGTATTACAATAATTCTAGACGAAATCCTACCGATTTAGTAAGGATTAAAAAAAAATATTTGTCGCATAAAAACATGCTATAACACACTACTTTTTATTTTATTAGTAATCATTATCAAGTATGAAACCAAAAAGTTTAGAAATTTTTATACCTGGCCCTGCTGGTAGACTTGAAGCCAAGTATTATAAAAACCCTAAATTTGGATCACCTGTTGCAATAGTTCTTCACCCTCATCCACAGTATGGAGGGACAATGAATAACCGAATAGTTCAATTAATGTATAATATTTTTGTAGAGAATGGTTTTTCTGTAATTAAAGTTAATTTTAGAGGTGTTGGAAAAAGTGATGGAGTTTTCGATAATGGACAAGGTGAATTGTCAGATGCTGCGGCTGCATTAGATTGGATTGAAAGGCAAAATCTAGATTATAGTCAATGTTGGGTTTCAGGTTTTTCTTTTGGGTCATTAATTTGTATGCAACTTATAATGAGAAGACCTGAGGTGAATAACTTTATTGCATTATCTCCTCAACCAAATGTTTATGATTTTTCTTTTCTAGCTCCTTGCCCTACTTCTGGACACGTTATCTATAGCGATAATGATGAGCTTGTAACTAAGGAGAGTATAGTTGAACTGGACAATAGAATTAAAAGTCAAAAAGGAGTTGAAGTTAATTTCTCTAAGATAAAAAACTCTAATCATTTTTTTAAAAATAGAGAAAAAGAGCTTACTCTTGAAATTGAAAAATATTTAAAAGAAAAGACTGCTTTAATTTAATTTCCTATCAATTCTCCACCCGTACAAGGTTTTTTGCAACCTGTTGTATTTGGAAATGAAATTGGTAAATTTTTTATGGATCTTATAGCAAGGAACGCGAACGCCTGGGATTCCACAAAGTCTCCATTTATTCCATAGTCATCGATTAGACTTAAATTAGCATTTGTAGGTAAATTATCTTTTATAGCATTTAACAAAATCTTATTTTTTCTTCCACCTCCACAAACTATAATATCTCTATAAGTAAAATCTTTATTAAAAAATAACGAAAATAGCGATTCATTTATTATATCTGCTGTAAATCTAGTTAATGTGGTTGCACCATCTTCTAAAGATAAACCTCTAGCAAAAGATATATCAAAATCATTTGTGTCAAAAGAAATTTTTTGTTTATTTGTTCTATTGCTGTAAAGGTCTTGTGCTTGCTCAAGAATAATTTCGTTTATTTTACCAGCTAAAGCTAGTTTTCCGTCTAGATCAAATCTTAAGTTAGAATTCTTTCTCACCCACGAATCTATTAAACAATTTCCTGGACCAATATCTAGACTGAATAATTCGAGAGAACCTATTGGTTTTTTAATTATTGTAATGTTTGAAATACCTCCTATATTGAGAAAGCAAACTGGCAATTTTATTTTTTTTTGTTTAGAAATTAATTGATGAAATAGTGATGCTAAAGGCGCCCCTTCTCCTCCATTTCTTAAATCATTTTTTCTAAAATTAAAAATTATTCTTTTTTGGGTCAATTGATGTAAAAGTCTTCCATCACCTAATTGTTTAGAAATTTTTTCACCAGAATTATGGTAAATAGTTTGGCCATGAAAGCCAACAATTGTTTTTTGACTGTTATTCATTTCTTTTATTATTTTTGCATTAAATAAAGTTATTTTTCTCTCTAGGTCTATAAGATCCTTTGATAGTTTTTTTAGATCATTAAGATAAAAAATTTTATCCTTTAAAGAATGAAAGTTCTTATAAATATGTGAATCATATTCAAAAAACTTATCTTTGATTACTTCAAATTGATCAATACCATTAGATTTGATGATTGAGGCATCAACTCCATCACCAGAAGTTCCGCTCATCAAGCCTAATGAGGTATATATTTTTTGCATATTTTTATTTATTTATAACAATTTTTGTATAATAGTGTTTTATTGAATTTGTGCTATGAAAAATAAATTTTTACTGGAGATGAAAGCTCGTGGATATCTGAATCAATGTACTAATTTAGATAATCTTAATCAAATTTGTAACAAAAATTCAATATCTGGTTATATTGGTTTTGACTGCACTGCAAGCAGTCTACATGTAGGTAGTTTACTACAAATAATGATTTTAAAATTAATGCAAAAACACGGTCATAGGCCAATAGTGCTTATGGGGGGAGGAACTACCTTAATAGGAGATCCCTCTGGAAAAGATGTAACAAGAAAAATTCTTGAGGAAAAAGTAATTAAAAAAAATATTATTAGTATTAAAAAAGTTTTCAATAAAATTTTAAATACAACTAATAAAAAAACTAAGCCAATATTTGTAAATAATTCAAAGTGGCTCACAAAATTAAACTATATCTCATTTTTAAGAGATATAGGTAGTAATTTTACAATTAATAAGATGCTTACATTTGATAGTGTACGTCTAAGACTTGAGAGAGAGCAATCGCTTAGTTATATGGAATTTAATTATATGATTTTACAAGCATATGATTTTTTTCAATTATATAAAAAAAATAATTGTATTTTACAAATAGGTGGTTCTGATCAATGGGGAAATATTATTAATGGTGTTGAATTAATAAGGAGAAAATTAAAAAAAGAGTCTTTTGGTTTAACGTCTCCACTTATAACTTTATCGTCTGGCGCAAAAATGGGTAAAACAGAAAACGGGGCTGTCTGGTTGAATGAAAATTTATATTCATCTTACGACTATTGGCAATTTTGGAGAAATACTGATGATAGAGATGTTAAAAGATTTTTAAATTATTTTACTGAGTTAGAACCAAATAAAATAGAAAAAATTTGTAATGAAGAAAAAGATATTAATAAATTAAAAATTTTACTCGCAAATCAAGCAACAAAAATTCTTCACGGAGATTATGCATCAAAAAAAGCTGAGCATACTGCAAGACAAACTTTTAAGTCGGGTGGATTTAGTTTAGATCTACCAGAAATAAAAATAAACATTGCTGATGTAAAAAAAGGGGTAAATCTTCTTGACTTTTTATCTAAAAATAAAATTATGTCTTCCAAAAGTGAGGCTAGGAGAGCCATAATTGGAAAAGGGTTAAGGATTAATGATCAAATTGTAGATAATGATAAAAAAGTTTTACAACAACTTGATTTTAAAGAAAAAATAGCAAAAGTATCTTACGGTAAAAAAAAACATTATATTGTAAAAATTATTTAGTGCTTTTATTTCTATCAATAATTTTTTGTATAAATCTTGGCGTTATAGTTCTTATTGGGTTTATTGTTGTTTTAATTTTACCCGCTGGACCTTTCATCTTGAAGCTTATGCCAAATAACCCCTCTCCCACTTCTTTTGGAATAATAATGTCTCCAATCAATGGTATTTTAGAAATCATTTTGTTAATTGTTTTTGCTGGAACTAAAGTACCTCTTAAACTTGTAATTGATTGATTCTGATATCCTTCCATTAAAACAGAAATACTTGGCCCTAAAGCTAAAATTTCATTTAATACTAAATCATTTTTGTTCTTTTCAAAATTAATTTCTAAAATATCAAAACTAATACCCTCTCCTTCGGCTAAATCAGCTAATCCTCTAAGGTCTGCTAAAGAAAGAAGCTTAACCATTCCAGGTGCATTAACAACTTTAAAGTTTTCTATTTTTAAATTCGAACTTGAATTTTCTTGATCTATAATTGATGTAAAGGATAGATTTCCCCCTGTTAGCCCATTAAAAAAACTGAACTCAGTTAAAAGTGGTTTTGTTAAATCTGAATAAATTTCTAAATATTTTTTGTTATTTTTATTTTTTCTCATCGTAATATCCAAAAAATTATCATTACCAAAACTACTTTTTGATGAAATCTTAGTGAATTTTCCATTATCGATTTGACCAATTAGTCTAAAGCCTAAAAGTTTTTCTGACGATGGAGCTATTACGGAAGCAATATCTATTTCAATTTCTTTATTAACATTAGAAAAATTAGTGGTCTTTGTTTCTTGATTTAATATTTTTGGAAGATTAGTTGCGTCAAATTGATTTCCTTTTATAAATATTTTTCTTCCATAGAGGATAAAAAAATCATTATTTTTTTTTCCATTTTTATATGTCTCTATAGAAACTTTATCTAATTTTAAAAACTTTTTATTTTTTATTTTAATTCCTTCTAGAGAAATAGCATTTTTATTTTCTTTATAACTTATTTCATTGATGTTAAAGCTGTCATTTAATTTGTTTAAATCAATTGAAAATTCAGCAATATTCCCCTTGAGTTTTTTGTAATTTAATAACTCGATATTAATTTCTTCATCATAATCAAAATTTAATTTAAGATTTAAAGTCTCATTTTTTAAATCACTAATGATGTTAAAATTTAAAAAATCATTAGTAGTTAGTGAATATTTGCCCAAAATGTTCATTTTTTTTTGATTGTTGTTTAAATCAGTTTTAAAGGTTGAATTAGTTATAAATATTTTTTCAATTTTTTTACTATAAAATTTATCTTTTAATTCATCAGAAATATTAAACTCTGCTTTTAAAATTTTTCCATCACTTTTAAAATCATAATTTTTAATTTTATAAGTTTTATCAAAATTAAGTGTAAAAGAATTGTTAAGTTCAGTTTTTATTAAATTTAGATTATTTAAAAAATCGGAATTTTTAAAATTTTTTTTAAAAAAAAGAGATTTATTATCTAAATTTAAATTTGTAATAAAATTAGATTGAATAGAAATTTCTGGACCAAGTCTTAAAATTAGATCACCATCTTTAATCTCGGCAGGGCCTATTTTTCCAAATAATCTTTTTATTAAAACATCTGATTTATCTGCAAAAAAATTGAAATTAGTTTTTTCTAAGAATAAGTTTTTTGAAATCTCAGTTTTTAAATTTTCTACTGATCCCTTGGCAATAAAATTTTCTAATAAATTATTTTCATTTAAATAAATTTCTAATTCACTGCTAATTTTACCGGCTTTAATTTTATTATTTATAAAACTTTTTAAATTTGAGGGCTTAAAAATATTTGAAATTTTTTTTAAATCTTCAATCTTAATTTCGTTTACAATTAAATTTATTTTTTTAATTTTAGGTTCAGATTTAACAATAGAAAAAAAATCAATATATACTTTAATTTTTTTTGCAGGGATTGTTGCGTTTCTATAAATAATTTTAGGGTTAAAAGTTTCAAGGAATAAACTTATATTTTTTACATCAAGTTTAAACTTAATTCTATCAAGTTTGATATTTATATTTTTATTACTCTGATTTATTTTTTGAGAAATAAAATCATTAAACCTATTAGTTTCTATTCCAATCGTTGAAATTATTAATAATAAAGATAAAAATGAAATTAAAAAAAATAAAAATAAAGTATTTAAAATTTTTTTCATTATCTTAATTTGATGCCTTCTTCAATAAATTGATCTAAATCTCCATTAAGAACATTTGATGGGTTAGTATTTTCAATTTTATTTCTCAGATCCTTCACTAATTGATAAGGTTGCAACACGTAAGATCTTATTTGGTGACCCCATCCAATATCAGTTTTTGAGCTGAGTTCTTTTTGATTTTCTTCTTCTCTTTTTTGCGATTCATGTTCATATAATCTGGCTTTTAGCATTTTAAAACATGTCTCTTTATTTTTATGTTGCGATCTTTCGTTTTGGCATTGGACAACAATTTTAGTTGGCAAATGAGTTATTCTTACTGCGCTATCAGTAGTATTAACATGTTGTCCACCGGCGCCGCTTGATCGATAAGTATCAATTCTTAAATCTTTTTCCTCAATTTTTATATTTATATCATCCTCAATAGCTGGGTATACCCATACACTTGCAAAACTTGTATGTCTTCTTGCTCCACTGTCGAATGGTGATATTCTAACAAGCCTATGTACTCCTGACTCTGATCTCATTAGCCCATATAAATAGTCACCCTCAACTTTGATTGTTGACGATTTAATTCCTGCCTCATCTCCCTTATGTTCACTAATTATTTGATATTTAAACTTCTTCTTATCAAACCATTTTAGATACATTCTTCTAAGCATGTCAGCCCAATCCTGGCTTTCTGTCCCTCCAGCACCTGCATGAATTTCAAGGTAAATGTCATAATCATCGTTTTCTCCAGAGAGGAAACAATTGATTTCAGTTTTTTTTATTAAATTGCGAAGATCTTCAATTTTTGAATTACAATCTAATATAATCTCATCATTATTCTCGTCGATAGCTAAGTTATATAAATCTTTTAAATTGTTGATTTCTTTAGAAAAATTTTGGTAGGAATTTACTATATCTTCAAAAATTTTCTTTTGTTTTACTGTTTTCTTTACTAAATTACTGTCTTTCCAAAAATCTTCTTTAAGTGAAATTTCCTGTAATTCCTTTAACTGAGACTCAATTTTATTTTTATCAAAGATACCCCCTAATATTTTTTAAGGATTTATCTAAACCGATAAGTTTATTTTCAAAATTTTGCATTAATAAAATTGTCTAAATTTAATTAGAGTATCACGATCGCTAACAGATATTAAATTATTATTTTTAATATTGTTAATATCTTGCTCTTTAAGTGCCTCTATTATTGTATTTTTATCATCAATCGAAGATTTTAATCCAGTATCATAATTTAAACGGGTTAAGAAAATATTTTCTGGTGTTTCAAAATCATTAAAATCTTCCTTGAAAAGAGCATTTTCAACAAAACTTTTAAAAATTGGTAAAGCTGCTTTTGAACCAGTTTCAAATTTTCCTAAAGATTTAGGATTATCAAATCCAATGTAAACTCCAATTACAAGATTAGATGAAAATCCAATGAACCATGCATCATAGTTATCATTAGTGGTTCCTGTTTTTCCTGCCAATGGAACATTTAAACTTCTGAGTTTTTTTGCAGTTCCTCTTTTAACTGTACCGCTTAGAATTGAGGCCATTTGATAAGCTGTTTCTTTGCTTAAAACTTGTTCAGTCTCACTTTTTATAATTGGTAGCTCTAAAGACTGATTTATAAATTTATCACATCCAAGACATTTTCTATCTTTTACCTTAAAAATTGTATTTCCTCGTCTATCTTGAATTCGTGAAATTAGAGTAGGTTCAATTTTTTTTCCCCCATTAACAAATGGCGCATATGCTGCGGTTAAATTTAGTAAAGTTGTTTCAGCTGCACCAAGTGAAACAGATAGTAGTTCTGGTATTTCCTCATAAATATCAAGTTTTTTTGATAAATCTAAAATTTTATTAAGGCCTAAAATTTTAGCAATTCTAACTGTCATCAAATTTCTTGAGTACTCGATACCTTTTCTTAAAGTTGTTGGTCCGTAAAATTTTTTTCCATAATTTTCTGGCTTCCAATTTTTTAAACCTTCACCTTGGCTTTCAACAAAAGGTGCATCTAAAATTATAGTGTTTGGGGAAAAACCATTTTCTAAAGCTGCAGCATAAACTATAGGTTTAAAAGCAGATCCAGGTTGTCTTTTTGCTTGGGTTACTCTGTTAAATTCACTTGATTTGAAATTGAAACCTCCAACCAAAGCTTTTATGTCACCGGTAAATGGATCAATAGCAACTATCCCACCATTTACTTTTGGATATTGTTTTAAAAACCATTTATCTTTTATTTTTTTTACAAAGATAATATCTCCTAAACTATGTTTGTCTAAAATAGATTTATTTTTAGATAAAGACCATTTTAAAGAACTTAGACCTAATCTTCCTGAAATATTTTTTTTTTCGAATGGGCTTTTAAATTTTATCTCTGAGTTACTTAACTCACTTATTTCAACAACTTCCCATTTAAGTGTAGGATCAAGCTTAAATCTACTTAATTTATTTTTCCAATTAGTATCTTTAAATTTATTAGTTATTGGGCCTCTCCAACCATGTCTTCTATCATACTCTTCGATACCTTTTCTTAAAGATTTGATTGCCTCAATTTGAAAATTGATATCCAAAGGAGTTCTAATACTCAAGCCTTGAGAATATAATTTTTCAAAACCATAATTTTCATTCACTGACCGTCTTACCTCCTCTGTATACGAATTTGCTTCATTCAAAATTTCTATTTTTCTTTTTTTCAAATTAATTTTTGAATTCTTAAATTCTTCAAATTGTTTTTTATTAATAAAATTATTTTCTTTAAGGTTTTGAAGCACTAAGTCTCGTCTAAATTTTCCTACTTTCGGATATCTATAAGGGTTGTATTTACTTGGAGCCTTTGGAAGAGCTGCCAAGAGTGCTGCATCAGGATAAGTTAACTCTTTTATAGATTTATCAAAGTACTCTAAACTTGCTGCAGCAATTCCATATGTGCCTTGCCCTAAATATATTTGATTTAAGTATAATTCTAATATTCTTTCTTTTGTATAAGCGCGTTCTATCCTAAAAGCTAAAATTGCCTCTTTTATTTTTCTTTTCATTGAAACCTCGTTAGTTAAAAGAAAGTTTTTTGCGACTTGCTGAGTGATTGTTGATGCGCCTTCAAGTCTTTTATTTTGTGAAATATTTTTTATATTTTTAATAACTGCTCTGAGTATACCCTTAGCATCTACTCCAGGATGATTAAAAAAATTTTTATCTTCTGCAGAAAGAAATGAATTAATAACTTTTTGAGGAATAGATTGATAAGGCACAAATAACCTTTTTTGTATTGCATATTCAGCTATTAATTTACCGTCATTTGAGTAAACACGGGAGGAGATTGGCGGCTGATAATTAGATAATTTTTTATAATCGGGTAAACCGATAGAAAAATACCATAAAGTTGACAGTAAAAAAAATAATAAAATTATAGAGAAAATTATCAAAAATTTAGCCGAAAAATTAAGAAATTTAAACATATGATATTTTATTTATAATAATTGAGACTTTCTTTAGGCATAATATTTTTAATCACTGTATTTATTCTTAAAATTGTATAAAATATTACTATGACTAGTACAAAATTAACAGTTTTCAAAATACTTAAAGGAATTCATTTATCATGGAAAAAAATTTATACATTGATGCATCGCATCCAAACGAAACTCGAATTGTTCTCAAATCAGATAACTCAATTGAAGAATATGAATTCGAGGATAAAAATAATCTAAATTTTAAGAATAATATTTACTTAGGAACTATAAGTAGAGTTGAGCCCTCTTTGCAAGCTGCATTTGTAAACTTTGGAAGGGAAAGACACGGCTTTTTAGCTTTTAATGACATTCAATCAGATTACTATCAAATACCTTCTGAAGACAAAGAAAAGATTAAATTTGCAGAGGAAAAAATTAGAGAAGATCTTAAAAACAAAAACATAGAGAATTCACATGAAAGCTTTCAAGAGGAATTGTCTACTTCATCTAACGAAGAAAATAATAAAAAAGAAGATTCAGAAATAAAAAAAGAATTCAGAGATGAAGTAAAATCATCTTTTGGAATTAAAAGATACAAAATACAGGAAGTGATTAAACCTGGGCAAGTAATATTAATTCAGGTCATCAAAGAGGAAAGAGGACAAAAGGGAGCGGCACTAACAACTTTTATCTCTTTGGCCGGAAAATATATTGTATTAATGCCAAATACTCCTAAGGGTGGCGGTATTTCAAGAAAAATTTTTAATTCATCCGATAGACATAAAATTAGAGCTATTCTTAGTGAAATCGATATTCCTAAAAGCATGGGTGTAATTGTGAGAACGGCAGGCGCAAACAAATCAAAAAACGAGATTGAAAAAGATTTTAAAAATACAATTAAAACATGGGAGGAAATCGGAGAAAAGGCATTAGACTCTAATGCACCCTCTTTAGTTTACGAAGAGGGAGATATTATTAAAAGAACTTTAAGAGATACTTATGATAATGATACAAAAAATATTTATATTGAAGGTAATGAAGCATATCAAAAGGCAAAAAAATTTATGAAAGAGTTAAGTCCTAAAAATGTAAAGAATATAAAAAAATATCGTGGTAAAATACCCCTTTTTCATGACGCAAACATTGAGAAAGAATTAAATAATATATTTGAACCTACTGTAAAATTAAAATCTGGTGGATACTTAGTAATTAATCCTACGGAAGCCTTGGTTTCGATAGACATTAATTCTGGTCAATCAACAAAACAAACTAATATAGAAAAAACTGCTTTGAATACAAATTTAGAGGCTGCTGAAGAAATCGCTCACCAAATTAAATTAAGAGATCTATCTGGTTTAATTGTTATTGATTTTATAGATATGATCAATTTTTATAATAGAAGAACCGTAGAAAAAAAAATGAGAGAAAGTATCAGGAAAGATAGAGCTAGAATTCAAATAGGAAGAATAAGTAATTTTGGTTTACTTGAAATGACCCGACAAAGACTGAGAAGCGGATCTATTAAATGGGAAACTCAACTTTCACTAGGCTCTTTTTCTCAAAAAATATTAAAAAAAGTTCAACACTTAGCTTTTACCGATAAAGTTAAAATAGTTAAAACATATGTGCCAGAGAAGGTAAAACTTTTTATAGAAAAAAATCTTATCGATGAACTAAAATATTTTCAAAAAAAATACTCTTTTAAAGTTGAAATTTTATCTGAAAAAAAACTAATTATCCCTGAATATAAAATAGAATTACTTAATAAGTCAAAAAAACTAATTAAATTAATAGAAAATATTTCAAATATTATACAATTGAATGTTAATTCTTTGGATAATAAAAAAACAAAAAAAGATGAAAAAAGAATCAAAAAGAATTTAAAAAAAAATAAATCTAAAAAAAGTTTAAGAACTCTGTGGGTGAGAAGAAAGAAAAGAACTAAATTAAACCCTTAGTAGGAGAACTCGGAGAAGCAAAATAATTCTTTTTCATTCTTCCAGCTATAAAAGATTTACGGCCGGATATTACAGCATCTTTAAATGACTCTGCCATAAGAATAGGATTTTTTGCATTTGCTATAGCGCTATTTACTAGTACACCATCACAGCCTAATTCCATTGCTATGGTCGCATCTGAAGCAGTACCTATGCCTGCATCTACAATAACTGGTACTTTTGATTGTTTAATTATTAAAGAGATGTTGATTTTATTTTGAAAACCTAAGCCTGACCCAATAGGCGAAGCTAGAGGCATAATAGCTGATGCGCCCTCTTCCTCTAATTTTTTTGAAAGAAGTGGATCGTCAGTACAGTATACCATAACTTTGAAACCCTCTTTAACAAGTCGTTTTGTTGATTTAATTGTTTCAATCATATTAGGATATAAAGTTTTCTTGTCACCTAAAACTTCTAATTTTACTAATTTCCATCCACCCATTTCTCTAGCCAGACATAATGTTCTATAAGCCTCTTCTGAAGTGTAACAACCAGCGGTATTAGGTAAAAAAGTTATTTTTTTTGGATCTATATAGTCAGTCAACATAGGTTTTTTTCTATCCATAATGTTAACTCTTCTAACTGCAACAGTAACGATGTCTGCTTTAGACGCTTTTATAGCTTTCGCAGTTTCTAAGAAATTTTTGTATTTCCCGGTACCAACTATTAATCTAGATTTAATTATTTTGTTAGCTACTTTAAAAATATCCTTTTTCATTCTACCCTCCTCCAATAAAATGAACAATCTCTACTTTATCGTCATCTTTTAAATATTTTTTATTATATTTAGCTTTAGGAAGAATATAGCCGTTATACTCAATAGCTATCTTTTTATTATTTAGTTTATGCTTTTTTAGCAAATCAAAAATTGAAGTGTTTGGTTTAATTAAAATTTTTTTTCCATTTAATTGTATTTTTGCCATAATTAAGTTAATCAATGATAATGATGGATAAAATTATAATTCTTAATGGTCCAAATCTCAACCTTTTAGGTGAAAGAGAAAAAAGTCAATATGGAAATTCTACCCTTAAAGATATTGAGGTTTCATGTAAAGAATTTGCAGAAAAAAATGAAATTACTCTTACAATGTATCAGTCAAATATAGAGGGCGAACTGGTTGATAAAATTCAATCTTCAAGAAATGAACAAAATGGATTGATAATTAACGCTGGTGGATACACACATACTTCCGTTGCAATACATGATGCTTTAAAAATTCTTAAAATACCTATAATTGAATTGCATATAAGCAACATATATAATAGAGAAGAATTTAGAAATAAATCTCTGATTAGTAAGGTTGCAAAGGGAATTTTATGTGGATTTGGAGCAGATGGATACATAATGTCACTGAAAGCAATGAAAAAATATTTAAAAAATGAAAATTGATAAAAAATTAATAAAAGAGTTAGTAGAAAATTTAAAAGAATTTAATTTAACAGAACTTGAATATCAAGATGGTCACACCAAAATCAAAGTATCAAAAACAACAAGATCTATTGAACAATCAATAAATAATGCGGTAGTCCCTCCAAATAAAGCTGTGTTAAATACTCCCGATAACAATGAGGGTATAAGAATAAAATCACCAATTATAGGAACTGCATATTTGGCTCCGGAACCTGGTGCAAAAAAATTTGTAAAAGTTGGAGATAAAGTTAAAAAAGGTCAAACAATAATGATTGTTGAAGCTATGAAAACAATGAATCATGTGCCATCTACTAACGATGGAGAGGTAAAAAAAATCTTAGTTGAAGACGGCCAGCCTGTTGAATTTGGCCAAACACTAGTCTTATTAAAATAAAAAAATGTTCAAAAAAGTTTTGATAGCTAATAGAGGTGAAATAGCTGTCAGAGTGATAAGAGCATGCAAAGAATGGGGTATAGGAACCGTTGCAGTTCACTCGGACGTTGACTCTGACTCGATGCATGTCAGGTTAGCTGATGAAAGTGTCTGTATAGGTTCTCACCAACCTCAAAATAGTTATCTTAATATTTCATCAATAATGTCAGCGGTTGATTTGACAGGAGCAGAAGCGATACATCCTGGTTACGGTTTTTTATCAGAAAATGCAAAATTTTCAGAAGTTGTAAATAAACATGGAATTAAGTTTATAGGACCTAGTGCCGATATAATTTCAAAAATGGGTGATAAAATTATTGCCAAAAAAATCGCAAAAAAATATGGATTACCTGTTATAGAGGGATCAGAAGGTGGAGTAAAGTCTTTGTCAGAGGCAAAATCTATATGTAAAGAAATTGGTTATCCAGTATTAATTAAAGCTGCAGGTGGAGGTGGAGGAAAAGGGATGAAAGTAGTTGAAAAAGAAAATCAACTTGAAGAATTATTTTTAACAGCAAAGACAGAAGCAAAAAAATTTTTTAATAACGACGAACTTTATATAGAAAAATATTTTAAAAATCCTAGACATATAGAAGTTCAAATTATGTCTGGTAAAAATAAAACAGTGCATTTAGGAGAGAGAGATTGTTCTGTTCAAAGACGTCATCAAAAATTAATTGAAGAAACTCCAAGCCCTGTTCTCACTGAGGAACAAAGAACTGAGCTACTTGATAAAACAGTTAAAATGGTTCAAAAACTTAATTACGAAGGTGCAGGCACAGTTGAGTTTATTTATGAAAACGGAAAATTTTATTTTTTAGAAATGAACACTAGAGTTCAAGTGGAACATCCTGTAACTGAGGTACAAACTGGAATAGATATTGTGAAAGAACAACTTTGGATAGCCTACACAGGAAATACAGCTTTAGATCAAAAAGATATTATGCCCAGAGGACACTCGATAGAGTGTAGGATTAATGCTGAAAATCCTGCATTAGATTTTCAACCTAGTCCAGGTGTAATAAGTGTCTGTCATCAGCCGTCAGGATTTAGAACTAGGGTTGACGGATCTATATTTCAGGGATGTAAAATTACTCCATATTATGATAGCTTAATCGCGAAAGTGATTTGTAAAGGCAGAAATAGAACTGAAGCTATTCAGCGAACCTTGAGATCTTTAGATGAATTTGTACTGGAAGGCATAACAACTACAATCGACTTACATAAAAAAATTCTAAGACATAAAAAATTTATAAATTCTGACTTTGATACTAATTGGTTGGCAAAAGAGAAATTTTATTAAGCCTTGTAACAATTTAATAATTGCAAATCATAAATTGCATGGTCGAATGGTGTTAGGTGTGGATCAGATGCAAAAGTCCATCCATTAAATATAAATACTTTTTCATTCTCATTTTTTGTTAAGTCTTTTACTTGCATATACGCTACATCGTCCATTTTGTTATTTACTTTTACTTGCCCGCATTTTAAAATTTTTATTTCGAGCGGGCCATATTTTTTCGTTTCATTTATGTTGATTCTAATTTCTATAGATTTAGCAGTAATTTTATCAAGGCCAATTAAAACAGCATGAGGGGATTTTATTAAGTTTTTTCCTTTTTCCTTTTGTTTTAAAACGTCGCTTTCAGTAAAAATTTCATTTTTTTCTTCTATATCTTCAAAGCTTGGCTTAATTTCATTAAGATTTATTAATGGAGTGCTTGTAATCTTATTTTCTGCGTTTAATGAAAAGTGAAAAGATACTGCAATAAAAATTGTTAAATATTTAATTTTACTTCCAAGTCTCATATTTTTTTTTATTCACATTTTTTTTTATTTTAACTGGAGTATATTTTTCTGAGGTCCCAGTTCTATTTTCCATATGATCTTTTTGCCAAGCAAATTTTTTTTCTTCAGTTTGATCTGGAATTTTATCAATTGTATGGTGTATCCATAAGTACCAATCTGAAGTGATTTTGGTTGCCTCAATATTATCAGAATATATTACCCATCTATCATTTTTTTTATTTTTATAATATCTATTACCAAATTTATCTTTACCTACGTATTTTCCAGTAAATAAAGTTTTTAGGAAAGTCCCAAAAGTCTGTTTATTCCACCAAGTAAAAATAATTTTAAAAATCATTTATAGAAATTTTAAATCCACACAATTAACAATTGTATGATAATACAATAGACACTTATCGTATTTAATATATATCTTCAATAAAAGATTCATTTTATATGAAAAAATTCGTAGTAGAAACTTATTATACCTGCACTTTTAAAACAGTTCATACGCTTAATGATTTAAATGATGCAGAATTATCTAAGATAGATAATAGAACAGACGGAAGCGTAGAAGTTATCGATGTTAAATTAAATAATAGAAAAACAAAGAAAATTGGAGAAAAAGAAAAGACTAATAATATTGATGTAAAAGAAGTTTTGCCAAAAAGCATCGATGATAAAATTAAAAATTCAAAAAAAAATAATTTGGTTGAAAATACCAACAATTTGAAAGTAAAAAATAAAGCTAGGTTCAAAATGCCTGATAGAAGAAAAGGATATATCCAAAAAGCTCAAATTGGGGATCATAAAGTTTATTTACACACTGGAGAGTATGATGATGGAAAAATTGGTGAGATTTTCATAGATACTAACAAAGAGGGTGAACTAGTAAAAGCTATGATGAATAATTTCGCAATCGCAATTTCACTAGGGCTACAGTATGGGGTTCCTTTAGAAGAATATGTAGACGCTTTTATTGATACTAAATTTGAACCTTCTGGCAATGTTTTGGGAAATGATAGAATATTAAGTGCTTCTTCAATTTTAGATTACGTGTTTAGGGAATTGGCAATTTCTTATCTTGGCAAAGAAGACTTAGCACACACACCATCTATTGCTAGTTCAAAAAATATAAATAACAATACTAGCGATGATAAATTTTTAAAGATTGTTCAAAACATAACTTCTAAAGGATTTGTAAGAAGTAACTTAGAGGAAAAGTTGGTAGACCTTTCAGATGTAAGAATAAATCTTAAAACAAAAAATTAATTTTTTTTAATATCAACTTTTATTCCTAGCTCTTTCAATTGCAAATTATCAACTTCTGATGGAGCTTGCATTAAAAGGTCCTGAGCGTTTTGGTTCATCGGAAATAATGTGACCTCTCTTATATTTTTTTTATCTGCTAATAGCATAACTATTCTATCAATACCTGGGGCTATTCCTCCATGTGGGGGAGCGCCATAACTTAAAGCATTAATCATTCCTTTAAATTTTTCATCAACGTCTTTTTTGCTGTAACCAGCTACTGAAAAAAGTTTATACATTAGGTCTGGTATATGATTTCTAATTGCTCCAGATGACAATTCAATACCATTACATACAATATCATATTGAAATGCTTTTATATCCAAAGGTTGATCAAAATTTAAATCTTTTAAGTTTCCTTGGGGCATAGAAAAAGGATTGTGACTAAAAATAATCTTTTTAGATTTTTCATCTAATTCAAACATTGGATAATCGACGATCCAACAAAAAGCAAATTTATCTTTATCAATTAAATTTAAATCCTCAGCTATTTTATTTCTTGAAATTGATAAGATTTTCTCAACATCTTTTTCTTTTCCACATGCTAAGAAAACACTATCTCCAACCTCTGCATTACAAAATTTCATAATTTCCTTTAAAGAGTTTTCGCTAAAAAATTTTCCTACTGGGCCTTTAGCAGTGATTATTTTATCCTGTTCTATTGTAAAATATGCTAGACCTGAGGCACCTTGTTCTTTTGCCCATTTATCAATATTATCAAAAAAACTTCTTGGTCTGTTTTTTGTATTTTTTGTAACTATTGATCTTACAATAGACCCCTCTTTTACAAGTTTTTTAAAAATATCAAATTTTACATCATCTCTTGTAAAAATTTTTGTAATATCATTTATTATAAGAGGATTTCTTAAATCAGGTTTGTCTGTTCCATATTTGATCATCGATTCTTTATACGATATTCTTGGAAAGATATCTGAAATAATTTTTTTATCTGAAAATTTTTTAAAAACACTTATCATCAATTTTTCGACAACATTAAAGACATCTTCTTGATCAACAAAAGACATTTCTAAATCTAATTGATAAAATTCTCCTGGGCTTCTGTCTGCTCTGGCATCCTCATCCCTGAAACATGGCGCAATTTGAAAATATTTATCAAATCCAGCTACCATTATTAATTGTTTAAATTGTTGTGGTGCTTGTGGAAGAGCATAAAATTTTCCTGGATTCAATCTACTAGGCACTAAAAAGTCTCTAGCTCCCTCTGGACTTGAAGATGTTAAAATTGGTGTTTGGTATTCTAAAAAACCTAATTTATTCATCTCAGATCTTATAAATGAAATAATTTTTGATCTTAAAATAATGTTATTATGCATTTCATCCCTTCTCAAATCTAAAAATCTGTATTTTAATCTTATATCTTCGGGATAATCTTGCTCCCCAAACACTGGCATTGGTAATTCTCTAGCTTGAGATAAAATTTCAATAGAGTTAACTTTAATCTCAATTTTACCAGTTTTTAATTCTTTATTATCTGTGCCTTCAGCTCTCTTTGATACATCGCCAGTAATTTTTAATACAGTTTCGGGTTTAGCATTTTCTAATATAGGGAAAAATTTATTTTTATTTTCAATGACACATTGAGTAATTCCATAATGATCTCTTAAGTCAACAAATAAAAGGTTTCCATGATCTCTTTTGCGATGTAGCCAGCCAGATAATGATACCTGTTTACCTAGATCTTTAAGATCTAACTCTGAACAATAATGTGTTCTATATTTATTCATTTTTTAATATTTTTTTTATTAAATTAATATTAATAGATTTTCCAGAAGATAAAGACAATTCATCTATATCCTTGATAAATTTAAACATTTTATCATATGATCTATCTACATTTTTGATAATAAATTCTGATATTTTAGGATTTAGTTTTATTTGTTTGTCTGAAAATGATTTAGAAATTATAATTTGAAGTAAATCATCAGTTGGAAGCTCAATACCTATAAACACAAAGCTATAAATTCTAGATACAAGATCCTTTAAATAAAATTTATTTTGTTTAATGGATTTCAAACTATTAATTACAATGTAGTTTTCCAATTGTTTAGATTGATTTAGGATCGAATACATTAATCTTTCGTCTATATTATTTTCAAAATTATCAATGATTAAACATTCTAAATTATTTAGTTCACTTATTGTTTTATTTTGAACGCTTTTCGAATCTATAATCTTTACTCTATTTATTTTTTTTTCTAAAATTTTAGCTAAGTGGGTTTTTCCAGAACCTTTGGCACCAAAGATATTTAGCCATTTGCCAGGCCAGTTTGGCCAACTTTCCACAAGTTTAAATGCAGAAAAATTATTCTTTGAAACAAAAAAATCATGTTCATAATATTTAGTCTTAAAAGGAAATTTAAAAACCAATTGACTCATTATAAAATTCTAAGTCTCCATTGTTCATTTTTTAATTCAAGTTTAATTTTTTCTTTTTCTAGTTGTTTGATAATCTTGTCCAATTTTCCAATAAATTTTATTTTAATTAATACAAACTCACTATTAAATTCTTGAACAAATATACCATCAATTAAATCAACTTTTTCGATTCTTTTACTTAATTCTACAATGCTATTTTTTTTAGAAATCTTAAGTTTAGCGTTGAGAAAAGATGGAGTTCTTATATCTATCAAATTTTGCGATTTAATTATATTTGTTATTTCTTTACTAATTTGACTAATTATTTCGTTGTAAAATTTTTCTGATACTAAATTTTCCTTATTAACTAGAATATTTTTGTCGATATTTTTCTCTAGTATTTTAGTTTTTAGAAATATTTTTTTTATTTTACCGTCTAATTCTTCTATTATCACTAATGCCAAATTTTTATTAGTATATTCTTTAAATAAGATTCTTAAATCTAAATCTAATAGATTTTCTTTATTAAGATTTATATTTTGCATAACTTCTATATTTTCTATAGGTAAAATAAATTCAATTAGATCTTTTTCATTTGATGAGTTCCAGTTTTGGTAAAAATAATTTTGATTGAATATATAAATTTGGTTATTTTTGACTAAAACTGGAAGAAGATATAATTCTTTATCGGCTATATCTGAGTAAAAAATATTCTTTTTATAAAACAAAGAATGTAGTTTTTCCTTATCAAAAAAAACATTAAAAACTATTTTATTAGAATCTGCCTCTTTATCGATGTTTTTTTTAATCTGATAATAAGAAACAAATTGAGTGATTTTGGGAATTTTTAACCTTAAGATTTTCTCATAATCATCTTTTAATAAAATTTTACTCATTAGTTTGTCAAAACCAAGCTTTATAGCCTTATTTGCCATTTTCTCATTTGAAGTATTTGGATTTTTTGTTAATTCAATATTATTAACATTAAATAAATTTTCCTTAGATAAAACATTTCCAGTATTTGAAAAAATAACTAAAATAAATAATATAATTTTTAAATATTTCATTTAAAGTTAAATATCATTTTTATTAATGAAAAAAATAAAAAATAGTTATGAAAAAAGCGGCGTAAATATTTCGCTTGCCAATAAACTTGTAAAACATATTTCCCGTCTATCTAAGAAAAATGTCCAAAAAAAGAGAAATTCATTTAATAAAGACGTAATAGGAGGTTTTGGGTCTTTATTTGATTTAAGTAAAACTAAAATTAAAGATCCAGTTTTAGTCTCCTGTACTGATGGAGTGGGAACAAAATTAGATTTGGCTAATAGATTTGAAAGATTTGATACTATCGGAATAGATCTTGTGGCAATGTGTATTAATGATTTAATTGTTCAAGGTGCCAAACCTTTATTTTTTTTAGACTACATAGCTGTCGGTAAATTAGATTTAAATAAAGCAAAGAAAATTTTGAAAGGAATTTTTAGAGGATGTTTATTAGCAAATTGTGACCTTTTAGGTGGTGAGACAGCTGAAATGCCTGGAATTTACAGTAAAAATAAATTTGATCTAGCAGGTTTTAGTGTTGGCTTAGTATCAAAAAAAAGAATTTTGGATAAAAAAAAAGTAAAAGAAAAAGATATTATTTTAGCAATCCCTTCAAACGGCATTCATTCAAACGGATATTCATTAGTTAGATCAGTAATTAAAAATACTAAAATGACTAGTAAATTAAAAATGGAATTATTAAAACCAACAAAAATCTATTCTAAAGAAATTTTAAAACTTTCAGATAAGCGATTAATTAATGCTGCCGCACATATAACTGGGGGTGGACTAGTTGAAAACTTAAACAGATCTATACCTCAAAATCTATCTTTAAATATCGATTTATCAAAAATTAAAGTAATTAAAATTTTTAAATGGCTTAAAAGAAAAAATATTTCTGATGATGAAATGTTGAGAACTTTTAATTGTGGTGTTGGATTTTGTATAATCGTTCCCCCCCAAAATGTAAAAAAAATCAAAAATTTTTTTTCAAAAAAATATAAACCATACAAAATTGGATATATATCAAAAGGTAAGAAAAAAATTAATTTATCTAATAATTTGTTATGGTAAGAAAAAACACATGTGTATTTATTTCTGGTGCTGGATCAAATCTAAAAAACTTAATTAGAAAAACGAGAGACTATAACTTCCCAATTAATATAAAATTAATTATTTGTAATAATAAAAAAGCAGAAGGAATTATCTATGCAAAAAAAAATTCAATTCCGTATTTGATTGTAAGTACAAAGACTAGAAATTTTGACAATTTTATTTTATTAGCTCTAAAACAATACAAAATTGACCTGATATGCCTTGCAGGATATATGAAAATTTTATCAAAAAATTTTATAAGAAATTTTAATAAAGAAATATTAAATATTCATCCTTCACTATTGCCAAAATTTAAAGGTTTAAATACTTTTTCTAGAATTTTAGATAATAAAGAGAAAAAAACAGGATGTACGGTTCATTATGTAAATGAAAAGTTAGATAGTGGAAACGCTATTATTAAAAAATCTTTTTTTATTATGCCTGAAGATAATGAAAAAAGTTTAAAAAGAAGAACTCAATTGTTAGAATACAAAGCTTATCCTGAAGCTATTATAAAGATTTTCAGAAATAATTAAGATTTAAAAAAAAAATTCAATCTCTTTTTTAGCATTGTCAATTGAGTCAGAACCGTGAACAGAATTTTTATCGATAGAGATTCCAAATAATTTTCTAATAGTATTTTCGTCAGCTTTTGTTGGATCAGTAGCACCCATTAATTTTCTGTTTGTTGCTACGGCATCCTCTCCCTCTAATACCATAACAATAATAGGGCCAGATGATAAATATGTACATAAGTCATTATAGAATGGTTTAGATTGATGAACTTTGTAAAACTCAGCTGCTTCATCTTTTGTTATATGTATTTTTTTACTATCTTTTATTTGAAGTTTATTTTTCAAAAAAATTGACTTAATATCCTCTATTAAGTTTCTTTCTACGGCATCAGGCTTTATTATTGAGAGCGTTTGTTCTATATTACTCATAGTTTTGCTCGACTAATTCATTAAGTAATCTAACACCAAATCCAGTTGCGCCCCCAGAGTTTAACGCTCCACCATATTTTGAAAAGGCCATACCTGCAATATCTAAATGAGCCCAAGGCGTTTTGTTAATAATAAATCTTTGTAAAAACTGAGCAGCTGTAGTTGAGCCCGCTCCTCCAACATAATTTATATTTTGAACATCTGCGTTTTTTGAATTCATAAGTTTATCATAATTTTTATGTAGTGGCATCCTCCAGACTTTCTCCTCAACAATTTCCCCAGCATCGAATATCTGTTTAGATAATTTATCATCATTAGAAAAAAGGCCTGCATATTCAGATCCGAGACAAACTATAATAGCCCCTGTTAATGTGGCTAAATCAATAATAAATTTAGGTTTGTATTTCCTTTCAGTGAAGGTAAGTGCATCAGCTAAAACTAATCTGCCCTCTGCGTCTGTATTTAAAATTTCAATGGTTTTTCCACTGTAAGACCTAACAATGTCTCCAGGTCTTTGAGCGTTTCCACTTACCATATTTTCAACAAGCCCAACTACCCCTACAGCGTTGATCTTTGCTTTTCTAATTGCAAAATTTTTCATTAATCCAACAACTGTAGCAGATCCAGCCATATCATAAGTCATGTCTTCCATAAATCTTGCTGGTTTTAAAGAATATCCTCCTGTATCAAAACAAACACCTTTTCCAACAAAAGCTAAAGGTTTAGAATTATTATTTGCGCCCTTCCATTCCATTGTTACCAAATAAGATCCTCTTATGCTTCCCTGCCCCACGCCCAGCAAAGCATTCATACCTAATTTTTTTAATTTTTTTTCATCATAA
>CEOK01024262.1_pt1 | contig 22242 bp, 30 predicted proteins | sample 427001 | NCBI WGS metagenome assembly CEOK01 (sample SAMEA2591108, study PRJEB7988) | marine metagenome | isolation source: saline water (ENVO:00002010), including | reverse complement strand
ATGGACCCGGATTACATGTCTCCAGAAAGCTATGATTTTGAACCAATCGCAGACGATATTATAAGTGGAGCACAGTTCAATCAAGATGCTCCAATGACAGAATACGAAAGAGCATTTGAAGACTTCAAGATGGCGGCGGCGAATGCGGCGGCAAAAGGAGAAAAAGATTTCGAATATCCAAAAGGTTCTGGTAAAAAACATCCAACTAAAATGGATAAAGCAACAGCGGCAAAACTGTTAGCTGATAGTCAAACTAACGAAGATGAACAACTTGACGAATTTCTTCCTTTTTTATTGCCAGCGGCAGGTGCGGCATTAAGATTTGCGGCTCCAGCGGCAGGACGTTTAGCAATGAAAGGCGGCAAATCAGTTTTAAATTGGATGGGTAAAAATAAAGGAACAACCGCGGCTATTGGTGGTGGTGCCTACGTAGGTAAACAAGCCAAGGATGCTGTAGATGCTGGCAAAGAATTTATTAATGATATTAAGGACAAGATTCCAGATGTAGAAGATTTGAAAAAATTACTTCCTGGTATGCCTAACTTAGATGGATTAGCGTTAATAGCAAAGCAGTATGCTTTACCTGCGGCAGTTGTAGGAGCTTTAGCATTAGGCGGTGTGGCGGCATATAAGAAACTTTTTGGTGATAAAGAACAAGAAGGTGACGATCAGGATACAGTAGATCTAAGTCCACAAGGACAAGGTGATGAACTAAAAGGTCCACAAGAAACACCTTTAGATGAATTTGTGAAGAGCATGTATGATTATACTCAAAATGCTTTTCCAAAAGGTGAAACAGCAGTATTGACTTCTGTACAGAAGAAGTATGGAGATAAGGCTGTTCCCGAAGCTGGTAAGATGATTGACGAGCTTTTAGCTGGTCAGGATAACGAAATGGCAAGAATTCAAGCACTTGCTGGACTAAGATAACCAAAATACCAGAAAAAGTCAAAAAAAACACTTGACTTTATAAATATTATCGTGTAGTATGTAACTTATGTGCTACGCGATTAGGCACAATACAAAGGCTAATTTAAAGGAGGCTTATTATGGCAACATTAGCAGAAATCAGAGCTAAACTGAAAGAACAAGAATCACGCACAGGTGGTTCACAAAGCTCCGGCGGGGACAACGCAATTTTTCCATTCTGGAATATGAAAGAAGGCGATAGTTCAACACTTCGATTCCTTCCTGATGGTGATGAATCCAATACATTTTTCTGGAAAGAACGTTTGATGATCAAACTGCCTTTCGCAGGTGTAAAAGGCGACACTGATAGTCGTCCGGTACAAGTACAAGTTCCTTGTATGGAAATGTATGGTGATAGCTGTGAAATTCTTAACGAAGTTCGTGGCTGGTTTAAGGATCCAAGTCTTGAAGACATGGGTCGTAAGTATTGGAAGAAGAGATCATATATCTTCCAAGGATTTGTAACTGAAAACGCATTGAGCGACGATACAACTCCTGAAAATCCAATTAGACGTTTTATTATTGGTCCACAGATTTTCCAAATCATCAAGCAGGCTCTTATGGATCCTGATATGGAAGAACTGCCAACAGATTATACTGCTGGTTGTGATTTCCGTCTTAATAAAACTACAAAAGGCGGATATGCGGATTACTCAACTTCAAGTTGGGCAAGACGTGAGCGTCCATTGAGTGATGCTGAGATGAAAGCCATTGAATCAAATGGTTTATTCAACTTGCCAGATTTCCTTCCGAAGAAACCTTCCGAAGTAGAAGTCAAAGTGATGAAAGAAATGTTTGAAGCGAGTGTCGATGGTGAAGCATACGATATGGATCGCTTTGGACAATACTTCCGTCCAGCTGGTATGTCTGCGAGAACAGGTGACCCTGTTGCTCAAAAGGCGGATACTAGCCCAAAGCAGGCAACGGCTCCAGTAGCAGAGACTCCCGTAGCAGAGGCTCCAAAAGCTGAAGCGCCGAAAGTTGAAGCAACAGCTCAACCAAGTGGAAAGGCAGAAGATATTCTTTCCATGATAAGGCAAAGACAACAAAACTAAAAATATATACTTGTGGGGTTAATCCCCCACAAGGCTATTTAAGGAGGTATTATGGCAAAGGCATTTGATCCAAGTAAATTCAGAACGGCACTTACAAAAAGCATAACAGGCATGAGTGCTGGTTTTAATGATCCAACAGATTGGATCTCAACAGGAAATTACGCATTAAACTATTTGGTTAGCGGAGATTTCCACAAAGGCGTTCCGCTAGGCAAGGTAACTGTATTCGCAGGTGAATCCGGTTCAGGTAAATCATATTTTTGTGCTGGTAACATTATTAAGGCGGCACAAGAACAAGGAATATTCGTTGTATTGGTAGATTCAGAGAACGCACTAGATCAAGACTGGTTAGAAAGACTTGATGTACAAACTAGCGAAGATAAACTATTGAAACTTAATATGTCAATGATTGATGACGTAGCAAAGACAGTTTCAACATTCATGACAGATTACAAAGCTATGAATGAAGAAGAACGTCCTAAAGTATTATTTGTAATTGATTCTTTAGGTATGTTATTAACTCCAACAGATGTTGATCAGTTCCAAAAAGGTGATATGAAGGGTGATATGGGTAGAAAGCCTAAGGCACTAACATCGCTTGTTAGAAACTGTGTTAACATGTTCGGTAGTCATAATGTAGGATTGGTAGCAACAAATCATACGTATGCTTCGCAGGACATGTTTGATCCAGATGATAAGATATCAGGTGGACAAGGATTTATCTATGCTAGTTCTATAGTTGTAGCTATGAAAAAACTAAAACTAAAAGAAGATGAAGACGGTAATAAAGTCAGTGACGTCCGTGGTATTAGAGCGGCTTGTAAAGTAATGAAAACAAGATATGCTAAACCTTTTGAAGGCGTACAGGTTAAGATTCCATATGAAAGAGGTATGGATCCTTATAGTGGACTTGTTGACTTGTTTGAAAAACAAGGATTACTTGTCAAAGATGGAAATAGGTTAAAATATGTTGATGGAAAAGGCGAAGAGCATAAAGAATATCGCAAAAACTGGACAGGTGAAATGTTAGATATGATTATGTCTAATTTAAACGCCAAAGATGATTCTGTGGTAAATACCAAGGTCGAAGAACCAGCTGAAACAGAATAGGAGCAACAATGGACTCGAGTATGATAGTCGATATTTGGAATACTTTTAAAGAAAGTATCGAGAAAAAACATATAGAAACAGTAGCAGAAAGATATGTAGATGTGTGTGCTGACTTTGGTACAGATGATACTGCCTTTAGAGATGCTATGGGAAATTGTGATAATTTAGATGCGGCAATTTCATATTACTTAGATATGGAAGACCCTGAAGATTATGATGAAAATGACCCAGAAAATTGGGACGACTAAATGGGTTACTACTCTACTGTAGCAAGAGATATTAATAAGATTCCTGATGCTATACAACACTTTGAAACAGAGTTAAGCGCCGCAAGAGTTGAAACAAAGCTCAAAGGCAACGTAGAACGTGCGGCGGCTGAACTTCCGGGTATTGTAGAACATCGATTCCAACAACTTCAAGAAATAGAAGCAATTTTAAATTATTTGAATATTGAATTACGTAGATTACGTAGCACATATTTTAAAAAATATTTAGAAAACTATCAAAGAGCTCTATCCAGTAGAGACGTTGAAAAATACGTTGATGGAGAAGCAGACGTAGTAGACTACGAAAAGATCATAAATGAATTTGCTCTTCTAAGAAATAAATGGCTCGGCTTGCTTAAAGGACTTGACCAAAAACAATGGCAGATCACCAATGTAGTCAAGTTAAGAGTAGCAGGCATGGAAGATGCGTCATTATAAGTTCCAAGTTCCAGAAAATAGCAGAAAATTAAGAGGACAACTTTTCACATACCTATATAGGCTTTGTGATGTAAAAACAATCAGTGGTCCTGAAGATATAGAGAAAGATAGATATCTAGCGTTTAGTCATCCGTTCGATAATTGGATATTTGACTATATCGTTAAAAATAAAGATTTAAATTTTTTCCATATTGATAACGGATATATAGGTAACCATAGGCATAAAACACCTTGGCACTATAGGATAAGTTATAATTCTTTACAAAATACAAAAGTAAAACAAGTATCAAGTAGCAGAATAAATCTCCTTGAAATTGATGATAAACTTTGGTCTGATGATTGGGATCTACGAGGAGATTACAACCTGATTGTGCTACCTAACCAGTCCAATATATTTAAATACTTAGGAGAAGATTATGATACATGGAAAAGAAAAACATTAGATCATTATCACTCATTAAAAGTGCCTTGTAAGGTAAGAGAAAAACAAGGGAAGCGTAGAAAGAGATATGAAGAAATTTTACCTATGATGAGAAACGCAAAAAAGGTTATAACGTATCATAGCATGGCGGCTGTTGAAGCATTGTGTTTAGGAAAACCAATTGAGATACTAGGACAAAGTGCTGTTCAACACTGGCAAAACAAAACAAATTTTAATAGAAAGGAAATGTTAGAACACATAGCATGGAGTCAGTTTAATAGAGATGAATACACTAATGGCACAGCATGGGACCTAACATTTGAGTATCAGGTTAATAGATGAGTTACGTAGAACTAGATGGTTGGAGAACTATACCTCAAGACATTTGCCTTAAAAGTGCTAAGAAACAAGGCAATGGAAAAATTGAGGAATATCAAAATTGGGAATTACAAACGGCAATTTCTCATTGTGCTAAACTTAGAATAGCAGTTGACATAGGAGCTCACGTTGGAATAACTTCTTTCAGATTGAGCCAATCATTTGAACATGTTCACGCTTATGAAGTAAACACAAAACTATTACCTAGCTTATTGTACAATCTAGACATGAAAAAAGTTTATAATGTCACTACTCATCCTGTTGGTCTTGGTGATACTGAAAAAGATGTAGACATTATTGAAACACATAAAAGTTTTAGTACACATATAGATCCCAATGCTACTAAAGGAAAATATAAAGTTAAAACATTAGATTCTTTTGAATTACAAAACGTAGACTTTATTAAAATAGACGCAGAAGGATATGAGCCTTTGATTGCTAAAGGAGCAATTGAAACCTTAAAAAGATGTAAACCAATTATTCTATATGAAAGAAAAGATCATCCTGCTAGGTATGGATTTGAAAGAGAAAGTATAAGAAGTGTACTTATGGATATAGGATATAGAATGGTTAGAAAATTAGGTAAAGGCGAAAAGAATGCCGTATTAGCATATCGACCAGAAATGAGTCGTGATGTTTGAACTTCCGCAACTACATGGACATAATGTTCCCAATAAAGCAAAAGACATAATATTTTTTAGTTGCGATTATGACTATTTTGATAGGCACGGATACGCATTAGCACAAAGTATAAACAGAACTATAGGTTGGATACACGTTCATTGCCATATAATTAACGAAGGTAATATGAATCAAACAGTACTGGATCAACTATCTTTACATTATCCTTTCACATATTCATATGAACATGTTAGCAAAGAATTATACAGCAATCTAAAGAAAAATCATAAAAGAATGAAAGAAGGACAGGATATATTTAAGACAGGTGATCTAGACTACATTGCTAGGCGAACTTATCTAGCAAGTGCTAGATTCATGCGATTATATGAAATTTTTCAAAAAGAAGACCAACATATATTTCAACTTGATTGTGATACAGTTTTAAGAAATGGTTTTCATCAAAAGGACTTCAGGCAAATAGCGGAAAATGTAGCTGTTATGCCTAAACCAAAAGATCCTGGAATCTTTATTGCTAGTGCTTTGTGTTTAGGTTTGGGCGATAAAGGTATAAGGTTTAGAAAACTGTTTAGCAATAATATGATAGAAGCATTTACAAAAGAAATTTACTGGTTTGTTGATCAAGATGTTTTAAGAGATACAATGACAGAATGGGCTAACATGGGTGAAACATTTGAATACATTCCTTATCAATGGAATGCTTGGGGTCAAAAGAGATACGATATATTTTCCACAGGCAAAGGTAATAAAAAGAACGATAGAAGATTTAAGGCGGCACAAATGAATTGGCTTCCTGAACATTGGAAAGAGATAATTAAGAAAGAAGTATTAAATTTACCATGACACAAGGCTACATAATATATCTACCAGACTATCCTGATAGTGTAAAAATGGCCACACGGGCTATGAAGAGTGCTGAAAGGAATGGTTGGCATGTACAACTATATGAAGGTGTTAATGGTACAAATGTTAGATTAGAAGATTACAACTTACGATCATCATTAGTAAATAAAAAATGCCAACGACTGTTAGAGCGTCCTGGAACACAAGGATGTTTTCTAAGTCAATATCTATTATGGGAAAAATGTTTTGTTTCACAAACACCTATTTGTATTTTTGAACATGATGTTATATTTAAAAGACCAATGGGCGAGATACAAGACTGTGATGTGTACAAGTTTGAAGGATTTAACAAAGCAAAACCTATAGCACCAGGTAATTGGTATGAGGGTGCCAGGGCATATCATATAACACCAGATGGTGCTAGGAAACTGCTAGACTGGGTATTTGCTAATGGAGCCATGCCGGCAGACTGGATGCTGTGTGATGGTATTGTAGATATGAAATTTGATAAACATAATAAAGTTACATTCAAATCAGGAATGAGCTTTACTAAGGATTTACAATGAATAGAATGATATATCAAGTAGCTGTTGGATCACAAAGTAAGCTATATCTACATTGTATAGAAAGTGTAAAAAAATATTGCGAAAAATATAACATTACACACATAGTTCAAAATGAACCTATTTTGAAAATACGTCCAGATGAAACTAGAACAGGTAGAAGTAAAGAAGCAGTAAACAGATTAGGATATCTTCCTATATATGAAAAAGAAAATGCTTTTACTCATTTAAATAATTATGATCAAATTGCTATAATAGATAGTGATATCTATATTAAGATAGATGCTCCTAATATATTTGATACACTTACTGAAGAGTATGCTTTTGGAGCAGTAGCAGAAAGAGAGTTGCCTTGTGCTAAAAAATATAAATCTAAAATAAGAAAGTATTCAAAAGCGGCATTCGAACATTTAGATGATGTAGACTGGAAATGGAATCATTTAGGAGCAGAATTTTACAATATGGGATTAATGGTGATCAATAGTAAAAATTTTTTGCCATACTTGAAAAATCAAACTCCTAAAGAATTTTTATCAAGATCAGAATTCAAAGACTTTGTAGATGGCGTTGGTTATAAAAAATGGTCAACGGATCAAATGTTATTAAATTGGTGGGTAAAAAAAGAAAGTATACCTACTAAAAATTTAGATTGGAGATACAACGGCCTATACAAAGGAATAGAAGACAACAGACTATCAGAAGCATTTTTTGTACATTTTTTCCTAAAAGATTTGCTTCCTGAAAGAGGAGAAAACGTTTCAACCCTAATGGAGGCAATCAAATGAACGTAAACGAGTTTGGTCACTGTAAGGACCTAAAACAGTTTTATAATGAAATAAGAGAATTTTATCGTAGTCATTATAAAGATGATTTTTTAAGATACTACGATACTTTACAAAGATTAGCAAGTGAATGTAATACCTATAGAGAGCTAGGAGTCATGCAGGGTGGATCAGCCGCGGCTGTTTTGTCAGGAAATAGCAATATAAAAGCAGAACTTATTGATAGAAGTTTTCAACATTTGAATAATCATAAACATGTATTCAATGGTTACAATGTTACGTTTGTTGAAAGTGACTCATTAGTTTGTCCTGTGAATGAATGCGAGATGACCCTGATTGATAGTATGCATCATTATAAGCACGTCAACAAAGAAATACGTAGATATGAAAATAGCGTTTCAAAATATTTGGTATTCCATGATAGTAACTATCATGAAATAAAAAGAGCTATTGACGAATGCGTAGCTAGAGGTAAATTTAAAATGAATATTCTAGATGATAAAAGCTATGGGTATTGTGTGCTAGAGAGAAATTAATGCCTCAATGTAAGGCTTTAACAGGACATCTAAACGTTAGCATAGATGGTACCTTTATTCCTTGTTGCCGTTATAACATGAATAATAACAAGAAGTTTTCTATACATGATTATACGGTTGAGGAATATCGGAACAGCAATTTCTATAAAACTATCAAATCTAATATGGAAACTGGTTGGGATGATGGTTGTTCCCAATGTAAGGCCGAAGAAGAGAGGGCATATAAACCTAGTTTGCGAGAACGCATGAATAAAGATATAACGGGAAATAAGCATATTGAATATGTTGAAATTAGCATCAGTAATCAGTGTAACATTACTTGTAGAATGTGTGGACCAAAATACAGTAGTAAATGGGCAACAATAGAAAACATAGAAATACCAAAACAAAATTTTAAAAACATAATAGATAAAATTGATTGGACGCATGTCAAGAAAATAAAATATTTAGGAGGCGAACCTTTTGTTACAAAAGAATTTAAAATGCTTATAGATAAGTTAGCAACACTTGACGATGTACAATTAATGTTAAACACAAATTGCACATTATTTCCTTCTAAGTATATAGATAAACTAAAAAAATTAAAAAAATTGGGCGTGGCATTAAGTATAGACGGTATAGGTAAAGTCGACGAATACATAAGACAAGGCACCGATTGGGATACAAAACTAAAAGTAATCAAACAATGGGAGGATTATCAAAAGCATAATAGTAATTGTCATATTTGGATTCATACCGTGGTACAAGCACATAACATCCATGACATGAAAAACATAAAAGCATTTGCCGAATCGCATGACTGGAATTGGTCTCCTGTGGTTATTAATTGGCCCGAAGAATTTCAATTACATGCTTTAGATAAAGAATATATTAATCAAATAAAAGACGGCGATAATGCTGTGTTTTTAAATACAATAAGTAATTATAGTGAAGCCCTTAATAAAAAATTTAAATCAACCACCGAACGATTAGATAAATTGTTTGATACAAAGTGGCAAGACATTTTATGCTAGAGAGAAAATTATGAAACACGTTGTAATGAGATATATGAGTACAAGAATAAAAGATCTTCCTTACGGTTGTCCTGGATTTGGAGACATTGTACACTCAACATTGTTAACATATAACTACGGGCAAGCCTTTAATGAACCAGCCACATTACATATTGCAGGACATCAATACAATAGAGATAAACCCACAACATGGACAGAAGTAATTAATTTATTTCCAAAAGATAGTGTTCATTTGAAATGGTATAGATATAAATCCGACCACAATCAGGATCAAGGATTTTTTGATTTAGTAAGACAAGAACATCCAGACGCAGTTTTACATTACTACGAAAAGTATCCTGGCAAGATACAAAAAGTTATTCAGCCAAGTTTTTTTGTTGACGAATATATGAAATCGTATCCTTGTTTAAAACCAGAATGTCCTTATCCAGAAGCAGAAAAAAGTTTGTTACCAGAAAAATTTGTCACAGTTCAAGTAGATGCCGGCAGTAAAAAACGTATGCTGAAACCGCACCAAATGAATAACATTTTAAACTTTTGGATTACAAAAGGATACAAGCCTATATATTTAGGCGGTCAGGCTTCACATCCATTATTACAAAAAGCACCAATGGCAGGATATGCTATGAGCAAAGCTAGGGCACATATTGGTGTAGACAGTGGTTATATGCACTTGGCTCAGTGTTTCTTTAAGCCGGAGGACATATACATATATACTAACAGACCATGGGATAAATGGGAACATCATTTAAAGATGTTTAAAGATAACGGGGTTAATATAAATGAATACTATTAAGTATGACGGAAAAGAATATTTAGAATTACAATCAAAAGGTTATGCGGCACAATATGCGTTTCCATTTGCTAAACAAATACTCACAGGAAAAGGATTAGACATAGGACCTAACAGAGAAGAATGGTCGTTTCCTGGAGCAAGGATGATTGATCTTGTAATACCTGACGAGTATGATGCTTTTAATTTACCTAATGAAAAATTTGATTACATATTTTCTTCACATTGTTTGGAACACTTAAATGATTGGGTTGGCGCACTCAACCACTGGTCAACTAGATTACACAAGGGTGGTATTATCTTTTTATATCTTCCGCATCCAGATCAAAGATATTGGAAGCCTTGGAACAATAGAAAACATATTCATATCTTAGAACCTAAACATATAGAAGACTACTTTGTATCTAAAAAATTTAATAAAGTTTTTGTAACACAAGGTTATGACTTGAATCATTCATTTTATGCAGTAGCAGAATTGTAAGGAAAGATGAATGGATTGGACGAAATACGATTTAATTACATTTGGATGTAGTCATACCTATGGTGCTGGATTACCTGATTGTTGGATACCAAATAAAGGACACGGACCAAAACCTAGTAATAGTGCTTGGCCTTCTGTATTAAAACAAAAATTAAATTTTAAAAGTCTTGACAATAGCTCACGTCCTGGAGCGAGTAATAAAATGATTGCCAAAACAATTATAGAATATCCAGAATATACAAAACAAAGTGTGGTTGTTGTGTTATGGGCCAATTACATTAGACATACTATCTATGCTAATAAAAATAAAAATTTACACATGTTACCACAAATGATGAATGAAAAATTCAAACACATAATTCAACGTGGAGTAGATAAAGACGATTTCGTGCGTAAAGTGAAAAGTTATTATGAAGATTTTTACGAAGAGTTTGATTCTATATTTGATCAAACTATCCGAATGAACTATATACACGCTTTCTTAAAAAGTAAAGGAATATTAAATTTTCATTTAATACAAGAACATTCATGGGGAGATCATAAAAAATATTTTAATAAATTCATGATAGGTAATATTCATGCTAAAACTTTTAACTGGAAAAAAGACTTTAAAATCGATGATGCCCTAGATAAACCAGATCCACACCCGGGGTTAGCCAGTCATGTACATTTAAGTAACTTTATTAAAGAATGGTTAGATTCGTGCGACTAGCAGTTTGTATATCTGGGGTCAATAATAAGAACAGTCGTATTGTGAAGTTTTTAAAAGAAAAAATTCCGGAAGCAACATACTTTTATCATACCTTTTCTAATAAAACAAATTTGATAGATACAGAATTACATGATAACTTGTTTACTATGCACTATCCTAAATGGCATTATCATCCTATGGAAGTGCCAAATATATGTAAGCACGGAAAATTTAAAAATTATGTTGAAAAGAAAATAAGTTGGGACAAGCTGTATTTTGGTACAGTACCAATTCTACAGCATTGTGATCTATTACGTAAAATACCAAAAGAATATAACTTAATTATAAGATGTGATTGGAACACACAAATAGATAGACAGGTTGATTTACATCACTGGTATAGAAAAGCATTTGAACAAGGACCTATTGGCTTTATGGTAAGAGATAACCGAGGACCAAATTTTGGCTCAGGCAAATTATACGAACTACCAAAAGACGAAAATGATATTAATAACGATTGGTTTCATTTTTTACCTAGTAGCTTGATAATACATCATAGAAAGCATTTTGATGTACAGCAAGTAACACAATTAAACAAGAACTGTGAGTTACTACCTAACGAGTGGGGGTGGTATCAAGTGTTAAGTGCTCCATATGGTGGGATTCACACCAGTGTCCATGGTTTTGCCAAAGAGCTTAAATAACATGGAGAGAAGATTATGAACCTACAAGAAGTTTTTGTTAAACATAAATGTGATAAAGGAATCAAACATAGATATTGGGAACTTTATCAAAAAGATTTTACAAAACACAAAGACGATCCAATCAACATATTAGAAATAGGTACTTTCAAAGGTGAAAGCACAAATGCGTGGTTAGAATATTTTTCACAGGCAAAAATTTACACAATAGATACATTTGAAAGAGTACAAGCCAAAGATTTGCCTTGTTTGGAAGATGATAGAGTACAATGGGCACAACTAGATAGCACATCAGAAAATTGTAACAATCATTTTAAAAATCAAGGAATAAAGTTTGATATTATCATAGACGACGGTTTACATACACCTGAAGGGCAAAGACTAACATTTGAAAGACTGTTTGAATTTCTAAAACCAACAGGTAGCTATTATATAGAAGATGTATGGATGCTAGACAAAGTTGATCGAAACCATCATTGGATCACCAGTCATCCAAACGACTTTACAATGGACAAATACAATAAACTTATAAGTGTCATTTCTGAACACGCAGTTACACATCACAACTTCAGCAGTAAGACGGTACCAGATAGTTATATATTAAAAGTTAAATGGAAGCATTCGTAATATACATTCAAGGCCATGAGGATAGTGAAAAGTTTTCTGACCGATGTGTACAAAGTATAATAGATACTGAATCAGAACTTGATATAATAAAATTCCCTGCTATCACTCCGGAAAACATGTGGAAAGTTAATTACACTTGGCCATTACGTAAAAAACGTTTATGTGAAAAAACAAACTTATTGCTTTCTGCTTATAAAACATACGACAACAACAAACGAATTGCCGCCGCTCAGAGCCATTACATGCTTTGGCGTAAATGTGTAACACTTAACAAACCAATATTAATATTAGAACATGATGCTATCTTTATAAAGAAATTTGACATGAAGATAATGGACTGGTGGCCTGGTGAAGGTGCTGTCAGTATTAACAATCCTATAGGGGCAACCTTTGGATCAAAAGAGTATGATGCTAAATTAGATAACGGTATGAACGAAGTTCCTTGGTTGGTTGACAAAAACATACCACAAGGTTTACCTGGTAATAGTGCCTATATACTTTATCCAGATGCGGCAAAGGAACTAATTAGATTACAGGAAGCAATAGGTTGGTGGCCTAATGACGCTATAATGTGTAAGCAACTTTGTCCGTGGATAAGATGTTATAAGCCTTACATAACTAAATGCCAAGGTATCAAATCAACAACCAGTAAGTAAAAGCAAATATAAGTATAGTTATGAAGATAGTCTTAGTAACTGGGGGTTTCGATCCTCTACATTCGGGCCATATTGAATACTTTACTGAGGCAAAGAAGCTTGGAGATGTTTTGGTTGTAGGTATTAATTCAGATGAATGGTTGACACGCAAAAAAGGAAGACCATTTATGCCTTTCAAAGAAAGATTAAAAATTATTGATTCACTATCAATGGTGGATGATGTATTGTCATTTGAAGATGCTGACGATACTGCCAATCAAGCTATTTTTAAATTAATGTGTACAACTGGTAGTGGACATGATATTTTATTTGCTAACGGAGGTGATAGAAAAGAAGGACTAGTTCCAGAAGAAAATATATATGGTGACAAAATAGAATTTGTGTATGGAGTAGGAGGTGAAAACAAGATCAATTCAAGTAGTTGGATACTAGATGAATGGAAAACGCAAAAAACTGAAAGAGATTGGGGTTATTGGAGAGTGTTGGATGATAAACCATCCAAAGGATATAAAGTAAAAGAACTTGTAATATACCCAGGAAAGTCTTTAAGCGATCAGAAACATTTTAAAAGATCTGAATTATGGACTGTGCTAGAAGGTACGGTAAATATGACAACTGAATGGCAAGAAAGAAAGTCTGATGTTAAATTACAGCCAGGCGGTTTACAATATGAAATAGGCAAAGAAGTATGGCATAAAGCAACAAACAGCGGAGATGTCAATGCCCATGTGCTTGAAGTTCAACGTGGTACATGCGTTGAAGAAGACATAGAAAGAAGGGACTAATGAAAGTATTTGTAGGTTACGATACAAGAGAAGACATAGCTTACCAAGTTTGTAAGCACAGCATTATTGCTAGAAATAAGGACATTGATGTACGTCCACTTAAACAACAAGAGCTAAGAGACACAGGGTGGTATACACGCCCTATTGATAAACTAGCATCAACAGAATTTACTTTTACAAGATTTCTAATACCAGAGCTTACTAATTATGAAGGTTGGGCTGTGTTTATGGACAGTGATATGATCCTTACAACTGATATCAAAGAATTGTTTGATCAGGCAGATGATCAATACGCAGTAATGTGTGTTCAGCATGATTACAAGGTAACAGAAAGCACAAAGATGGATGGACAAAAACAAACTATCTATCCAAGAAAGAATTGGTCAAGCATGGTTCTATGGAACTGTGGACATCCTAGTAACAAGACAGTCACAAAAGATTTTGTAAACAATCCTGAAATTACAGGAGCCTACCTACACAGGTTTAGTTGGTTGAAAGATGAAGAAATTGGCAGTTTGGATCATACTTGGAACTATTTGATGGGAGTGTATAGCGATATAGAAAAACCAAAATTAATACACTACACGGAAGGTGGCCCTTGGTTTGAAAACTATAGATATTGTGATTATCATCAGTTATGGAAAAATGAATTACACAATATGATGCATGGAGCAAAAGATGAGTGATACTGTTCCTCCTAAAATGTTAATGATAGACGGGGAGGATGAAATACTAAAACATTGGAAACAAGGAACCGATGCTTTAGTAATTGACCGAAAACAAATATCAAGTAAAATTAAAGACAGTCCTTGGCCTATAAACATTCCTGTTTCTTTTAGAAGCATGACTAAACGTAAAGAAATATGGAAATGTTGGGAAACTGGCAGGCCTTTTTATTATATAGATAACGGTTACATGGGTAACCTAGATAAGAAGAAACGTTGGTATAGAGTAGTAAAAAATAATATTCAGCATACAAAAGTTCCGTTGTTCATGGGCACGGAAACTAAATGGCCAATTGATAGATACCAAGAGATTTGTAGGATAGCACCATACATGCACTACATGGGGCAAAAATCTAACAAACAACAAAACGGTTCTATATTGTTAGTTACTCCATCTGAAAAACCTTGTGCGTTTTATAATATTACAAGAGATGATTGGGTCAAAGATACAATAGCAGAACTAAAAAAACACACCGATAGACCAATTGTAATTAGAGACAAAGGTTTGCGTCCGGATAGGATTAAAAATGGAAGTGTAGCTTCGCAATGCCATAAAGAAAGAATACATAGTGTTGTTACATATCAAAGTATGGCGGCATTAGAAGCAATTCATTTTGGTATACCAGCTTTTACAATGGCTCCATGTTGTGTACAAAGTGTTGCCAATACGGATCTTTCAAAAATAGAAAATCCAGTTTATCCAGATCCAAATAAATTTTTAAACTTACTGGCTTATCTTTCCTATTGTCAATTTACTTTAGAAGAATTTTCGTCCGGTCTAGCTATTAGAATGATAGAGGAGTTCAAACTATATGACTGATGTAATGAGAGTTTGTGCTTACTTGAAAGCTATTCCTCCAGGAAATAAGAATCCAGAAAAACCAAAACTACTTGAATATTTTGTAGAAGGAGTAAACAAGTCAGGTGATAAGTCAATGTTAATCAATTCATATCAACATGAACCAGCAGATGTTGCTATACTACAAGGTTATGTACATCCAGGAAGTAAACATGTTCCTCATCTAAACTTAAGGCGTGATGTACTAGACAAACAAAAATCAATAGGTGGTAGGACAATCATAGCTGATGCTAATTTATTTTTAGCGTATGATCCTGGAAACAAAAATACTTATTTGAGATACAGTTATGATGGCATATTTCCAAATACAGGAGAATACTGTGACTCTAAAGTTGATCCACAACGTTGGGCTAGGATGAGAGACATATTAGGCTTAACGCTTAAACCTTGGAAGAAACACGGAGATTATATTTTAATCACATGTCAGAGAGACGGTGGCTGGAGCATGAATGGTCAATCAGTTATAGAATGGTTACACTTATTATTAATGAAACTTAAAAATTTGACTGATAGAGTAATAATGGTGAGGTTTCATCCGGGAGACAAAAAGATTTCAAAACACATGATGCAATTACAAGCTATAGGACACAAGGTACGTTTTAGTTCTCCTAGTGTAAGTTTGCTTAAAGAACTTAATGATGCTTACTGTGTAATAAGTCATAACAGTAGTCCTGGAGTTGTATCTGCTATTGAAGGTGTTCCTATATTTTTATTGGATCCTGAAAGAAGCCAAGCTAAAGAAGTAGCAAACGTTAATCTATCAAACATAGAAAATCCTAATTATGATTTTGATAGAGAATCATGGCTTAGAAGAGTAGCAATGAGTCATTGGAGACTAGATGAAATTAGATCAGGTGAATGTTGGAGGCATATGAAGCAATGGGCGAAACAGTAGATATCAAAGTAGTAACAACATTTCATAATGAAGGTTATGAGTTATATGGTAAAAGATTTTTAGAATCGTTTGCTAAAAATGTAGATAAAAAGATAAAGATGTTTTGTTTTACAGAAAATTGTAATCCTGAAAATCCTGATCCTAATCAAATTACTATTGAAAGCCAAGAGTTTGTGCTTCCTAAACTAATGTCATTTAAAAGAAGGTGGAGGAACGAGCCAAAGGCAAACGGCATACCACCTGATGATATAAAAGCAAGACGTCCAAGAGATCATCACAAAAAGTTCAAGTGGGACGCAATTAGATTTGCTAATAAAGTTTATTCAGTGTTTGCGGCTTGTGAAAGAAGCACTGATTGGTGTGTATGGATGGACGCAGATAGTTACATACATACTCCGTGGAGTTATGAACAGTTTAAATCATTACTACCAGATGATAAATGGATCACATACGTAGGAAGAGGTAAAGGATCACAAACCTGGCCTGAGTGTGGATTCTACGGATTGAATCTAAAGGATGTTATATGTCAGGACTTCTTAAAAGAATTTGAAAGAGTGTATGAAGAAGCAGAAGATGGAATTTTTAAATTAGAAGAATGGCATGATAGTTTTGTATTTGGAAATATTTTAAATTCTATGAAGGATTACTATCCTGAAGTTTTAGACTACAGTAAAGACATTTATGTCAACACAGCAAAGACAGGTGGCGGAGGTCATCCACTTATCAATTCAGTGCTTGGAAATTGGATCGATCACATGAAAGGTGATAGAAAGAATGTTGGACATAGTTTACAAAAAGACTTAATGAAATCCAGGGATGAAAAATATTGGAATGAAATTTAGTTTATGGACAGATAACGGTGCACTTAATTCTAAACCTATTTTTACTGCCTTTGCTACTAGTCTTCACGATAACGGTCACTCTGTTCTGTATAACGATATGGCTGGGGATATCCATGTTATTTGGAGTGTACTATGGTATGGTCGCATGGCTTCAAACAAAGCTGTATGGGACGAAGCACAACGACAAGGAAAGCCAGTAATAGTATTAGAAGTAGGTGGTATCAAAAGAGGTACCACTTGGAAGGTCGGACTCAATGGTATTAATAAAGAAGCAAACTTTGGTCCAATGGGCAATGATGATTCTCGCGTCCGTAAATTAGGACTTACGTTAAAACCTTGGAAATATAACAATGAGTATGGTGATATAATCATAGCATGTCAACACGCACACAGCCATCAATGGAGAAATCAAAAATCTGTACAAACATGGGTGTATGATTCTATTGACTTACTACGACAGCACACCAATAGAAAAATTATAGTAAGACCACATCCAAGAAGTCCTATTCCTGGCATTCAACACGAATTTAAAAATGTTATATTACAAGTTCCTTCTCAAATCCCACAAACGTATGACGACTTTGACTTTGACCCTAGTAACGCTTATGCTGTAATAAACTGGTCAAGTAATCCTGCTACGCAGGCTGTAATTCAAGGAATACCTGTTTTTGTAGGTCCAGACAGTTTAGCATTTGATGTAGGTTGTACAAATCTTGCTAGTATTAATGCTCCTGTGATGCCAGATAGAACACAATGGTTAAATGATATCGCATATACTGAATGGACTTTGGACGAAATTGAGCAAGGAATTCCTTTAAAACGCTTGACATCTAGCTTATAATCAAGTATACTACAAACATGAAACAAGAAAATTGTGAAGGTTTACTCTCTCTGCTGACAGGTATTACTATACCAAGACCAGTCATGCTGAAGGTACTAGACAATGGATATACTCTATTAGATGCTGATGCTAAGATATTAAAAAGCATAGCAAAACAATTATCAAAGGGTATTCCTTTAACAAATAGACAACATAGTCTTGTGTTAGATAAACTTGAAAACTATAGAGATCAATTTATTAAAAAAGGAATAGATATTGATCTATATAAAGACAAGTTAATGTATCCTTATAGAGAAATTGACAGATCACATACTTTAAAACTAGATAACGATGTATTGAAGATAAGATTTCCATTTAACAAAAAAATAATAGATAGAATAGAAGAAGTTAGACGTGTAGATATTCGTAGCCACGAATACAATAACAATACGCATAAATTTAAATACACGCCACAAACTTTAATGAAGTTAGTTAAGATAGCAAGAAAATTTGATCACAAATTTGAAATAGACGAAAATGTTGAAGACATTTATCAACAATGTTTAAAGTTTGAAGAAAACAAAGAACAGTATGTGCCTGGTGTATATAATTACAAGGTTAAGAATGTACCGGTTATAGTTCAAAACATGTTGCTAGATGAGATAGGAGAGTGTAATAGAGATACCCTTCCCTTGTATTACGATCGTAGAGAACTTTTTGGATTACAACATTTTGATATGGATAAAATATCACAAAGCTACGCTAGATTGTCTGTTTTAACAAATAAAATAATCCAACGTAAAGATCCTACTATAGTATTACAAACGCAAACACATACTATTGATCAATTAGTACAATCGCTTTTAGAACTTAATAGGCTTCCCATACTAATTGTTTTAGATGAGAAAAAAGCATTAGATCAATTAACTGTTTGTCATAATCATTTCAAAAACGTTGTACATAGTTCTGAAGTATCAGTTTGTTTTAGAAAACCAAATACAGAAGCAAGAGATCCGTTTAACGAAATGGTTAGCGAAAAAGGTATCAATAATCCGGTTGACAAAAACTCCAAAATAGTGTATATTAATAATAGTAAACTGCCTAAGCCGTTGTTACAAAAAGATTTTTCTCCTAGAGCTGTAGTTAGTCTTGGAGGTCACATTATTGGTTTTAACAACGTAACAAACTTTATACAACAGTTTGATCTTCAGATAGTATATGAAGATAAGAGCTCATCAGTTTACTGGAACAAAAGATTAAGGAAGATAGTGAATGCCTAGTTGTAGGTTAATTATACAAGATGAAGTTAACATCAAAATAGACGGATTGCCTGTTGATGTTAGAAGAAAGATATCAAACGCACTAAAGTTTGAAGTGCCATATGCTAGATACATGCCACAATACAAACTGGGACGTTGGGACGGAAAAGTCGGCTTCTTTGGGCTCGGTGGTTCTGGGTATGTTAATCATCTTGATACAATCAATAGTGTTCTTCATAAATGTGGAGTACAAATAGATGAGATTGAAGATCAAAGACAAAAAATAAAATTAGATTTTCAAGCTATAACAGAAAACTTTTGGGCACATAAAACTTGGCCTAAAGGACATCCTGCTGAAGGAGAAAAAATTATATTAAGAGATTATCAGTTAGAAGTAGTTAATAACTTCTTAGCAAATCCTCAATCGTTACAAGAAGTTGCTACAGGAGCAGGAAAAACAATTATTACTGCTACATTAAGTAAACTGACAGAAGATTATGGACGTAGCCTTGTGATTGTTCCTAATAAATCCTTGGTAACACAAACAGAAGAAGATTATGTAAACTGTGGATTAGATGTTGGTGTGTACTTTGGAGATAGAAAAGAACTTGGTAAAACACACACAATCTGTACTTGGCAAAGTCTAAACATATTAGATAAGAAGACTAAAGATGGTGAAGCAGTATTAACATTAGCAGAGTTTTTGGAAGGCGTATCAACAGTAATAGTAGATGAAGTACATCAGGCAAAGGCAGAAGTTTTAAAAAACTTATTGACACGCAACTTAAGAAATGCTCCAATACGTTGGGGACTTACTGGTACAATACCAAAAGAGAAATTTGAGTTTGAAGCTATACACGCAGGTCTTGGTCCCGTCATAGGACAAATAAGTGCTAAAGAATTACAAGACAAGGGTGTGCTGAGCGAATGTCATGTAAACATAGTTCAACTAATTGATACTCCTGTACATTCAAACTACCAAGAAGAATTAAAATATCTTGTGACTAACGATCCAAGAGTAGATTACTTAGGCAAATTACTTAATAAAATCAAAGCATCAGGCAACACATTAATACTTGTTGACAGAATATCAGCAGGAGAAAAATTACAAAAATCCATACCTGGTTCACAGTTTGTGAAAGGTGATGTAAAATTGAAAGACAGAAAGGAAGCATACGATGAAATCAATGAAGGCACTAACCACGTGGTTATCGCAACCTATGGAGTTGCGGCGGTGGGAATTAATATCCCTCGCATTTTTAATCTCGTCCTTATTGAGCCTGGCAAGTCTTTTGTAAGGGTAATACAATCAATAGGCAGAGGCGTAAGAAAGGCGAAAGATAAAGACTTCGTACAGATATGGGATCTTACTTCAACATGTAAGTTCGCGAAGCGGCACCTTACTCAAAGAAAAAAGTTTTATAAGGAAGCCCAATACCCATTTACAATAGAAAAAGTAGAATGGAACTAGAATGAAAATACTTACGTTAGAAAACAAACCTCTAGATCTAAACACACTACCGGATCAAATAGAAGAAGATATAAGATTTAGTATATTAGATAATTCAGATTCAAATAATCCTGATTTCTTTTATGTGCCTTTAATCTTTTTAGAATCTTTTAGTTCACCTAGTTGTGTTTTAGATATAGGAGGTTTCGAAGTCCAAATGCCTATAGATTGGCATATAGCAGTTGGATGTCCGGACAGCGGAAATGATATAGAAATATTGCCATTGACCAGCATAGGAGATAGAGGATTCGAAGCATTTATTTTTAATCCGCTGACCAGCTTCAAACCAGACTTCACTCCTGTAAAGGTAATTAATTATTATAATGATGTTAAATGGTACTTTCCAAAAGTAAGAAACGCACAACTTTTAAGTATACCAGTTGAAGAAAAAAATGAACCAATGTGTGCTTTCTTTATAAAGGATATTACTAGACAAACAGAAGTTATCAAATACGGAGAATTGTTTTAATGAAAGCAGGAAAAATTTGGGGACAAACAGAGTTAATACATGCTAATGGTGTTTTAGAATTCCATAGAATAGAATTTAAAAAAGGTTTCAAGTGTTCAGAACACGAACACAAATTCAAATGGAACGGCTTCTTTGTTGAGTCTGGCAAGATGATTGTTAGAGTTTGGCAAGATGATCAAGAAGGTTTAGTAGATGAAACTATTTTGAACGCAGGAGATTTTACACAAGTAAAACCCGGAAAGATACACCAGTTTGAAGGTTTAGAAGATGGTGTGGCTTTTGAACTATACTGGGCTGAATTCAACCATGATGATATCGTAAGACGCACAGTTGGAACCAAGGTCAAGAATGGATGACCAAACTCATACCAGGACAAGCTCTAATATACGAAAGAGCTAATGGTGTAACCTATGCTCGATATAGGGATCCTCCTCATAACATGATCGAACGCTGGATCGTCGGTGGCGAACCTAAAGCAGTAGCAGAAGCAATGGGTATCATTGATTACGATGAATGGAAAGATATAATGATGACATCTGAAAAAAATGCCACTCTTAGAAAACTCATTGACAAGGTAAGGACAACCTATTATATTTTAAAGGAGCCTGAATGAATGAATATCCTGAAACAATAATTTATGTTGATGGAGACAATACATGGTGTATGGGAGAAGACATGGACCATCCAAAAGTTTACTATGCCGTTCCAGAAGAAGGTTATGTAAAGTGTATGTACTGTGATATAAAATTTATGCGAAAGGAAAATGATAATGACAAAGCCTAACACAACTTTTAAATTATCAATTAGAGATATAGAGGTAATAGAACAAGCCTTAAGAAACAAGGCAGGAAGAAGAGGTATGGCTATCGCACAAGGAGATACATCACCAGAGCTGAAAGCTGAGATGTATGAGATCCAAGATGTGCTTGGTAGAATACATGAACAGAAAAACTTTTATGCCAAGTTTAAAGACGGCAAAACTCCTTATGTGAGCGGATAATGAGAATTATAGCAGGACCTTGTCAACACGAAAGTATTTTAGAATCATTTGAGATAGCTTCTCATTGTAGAAGGATTTGTAAAGATCTAGGATTTGATTACTATTTTAAGTCAAGT
>CEOK01086446.1_pt1 | contig 22300 bp, 6 predicted proteins | sample 427001 | NCBI WGS metagenome assembly CEOK01 (sample SAMEA2591108, study PRJEB7988) | marine metagenome | isolation source: saline water (ENVO:00002010), including | reverse complement strand
ATCAAAGATTTATCTCCTACAGGCTTAATCGGCTGTATTAAAGGCAGTAACCCAACGCTAAAACCAATAGCATTACGAGCAGATATGGATGCCCTTCCGATTCAAGAAGAAACAACTCTTAAATATAAGTCAACTATAGCTGGGAAAATGCATGCATGCGGACACGATATGCATAGCGCCTGGCTTTTAGCTACGCTTCATTTACTGAATAAATATCAACCCAAACAAGATGTGATATTCATTTTTCAACCAGCAGAAGAGATAAGCGTAGGAGCAAACATTGTCTTAAAAACAAACTATCTTCAAAACGTAACAGAAATTTATGGAGGACATGTAGATTTAAATTATCAAGTCGGCGAATTTGTCGTTCATGATGGATATATCTCTGCAACAAGCACTATCTATAACCTTAAACTAACAGGAAAAAGCAGTCATATTGCTCGTCCTGAAGAAGGTCAGTCACCACTACCTGCCTTAGCTGAAATAATTCCAATGTTAACTACATTAACTGAAAAAGCACCTCATTCTACTGAACCAATTATTTTAGGGTTAGGAACGATTCATGCAGGGACAGCAAATAATATTTCGCCTGAATCTGTAACAGTTGAAGGATCCATCAGAAGTTTAAGTGAAGAAAACAAAAACTACATCATAAACGAATTTAAAAAACATGCCAAAGCAATAGGAAAAAACCATAACTTGCAGGTAGAGCTAAACTTTACTTCATCTAGTCCTGCAATTTTAAATAATCAAAAAACAAATAAAAAAGTCAAAGAATGCTTAACAAAAGAATTTGGAAAAAAATCATGTGTGGCATTAAAAAGACCTAATCTAGCAGGAGAAGATTTTGGATACTACGCACAACAAATCCCAGCAACATTTATTCGAATTGGAGCCCGTAATAAAAACGGATTAATTATTCCAGCCCACAACCCAAAATTCACACTAGATGATGATACGCTATTCGCAGCCGCATTAGCATTTTTTGCGATAGCGAAATAAATTAAATAGTACTTAAAGAATCTAATAGTTCATAAAGACGTGTCACAGTAGGTCTAGATTTAACCATAGTAACTGAAAATGCACGTTTTAAAGCCGTCTTACGATCATTATTAAAACTATGAATAAGAGCAGCAGCTTTCTTAAAAGAGTGTAACGAATTTTCTAATTCAAAACGGTCATCATATTTTTTAATACAAACCTTAATATAATCAAATAAGCTTTTATAATGATAAATAGGTTGTACCAATAGCACTTTAATAAAATACCATTCAGCTTCTTTTATACTATCAATCAGTTGAATAAAATTATTAGCGTTAAAGCCATGCTTATAATCAAACAAATATCCTACAAATAACTGAATTTTGACAATCGAAAGCAATGTTGATCTTTTATCATTTAAAATAGAATGAATAGCCGAAAGATATTTTTTATTTTTTTGAATTGCAAATGAAGGAACTTCTAATTTAAACCCAGAGTGGAATTCTCTTACCAGTTTATGATTATAATTAAGAACATTTTCTAATTTTAAATAATCAAACAATTTAGTTAAATCGGTTTCTTTTACAAAAGAATCCGTAAAATCTTCAGGTTGAATATAGATACCAAATTTATTTAACCATTTTTGAATCAATGTATATGAGACATCACCTTCATTAAATTGAACAAAAGAATTAAAAAGTTCTTTAAAAAGACCCGTATATTTTAAGCTCAAAAGCGACATAACCTCGCCTTTCTCAAACAAATTTAAAAACTCTATACATAAATCAATATCAATAAACATATTCTTAAAATATCCAAATTCACCAGATAATCGTCGCATTAATACAACCGTTTGGATAAGTTCAAAGCGTGATAAAACTTTTTCCTGATTTAGCTCATTAAAAAAGTGTTGAAAGTAGTTTTTAGCCTCAACCATTAAATAGTCAGGGTCTTCCATTAATTTAAAATAATAACCAGATCCATGATCTAGAAAAGATAAATATAAAGTAGCAATATTGGTAACAGACTGAAGATCAGTCAAATGATTAAGTAAACAAACGTCATCGTCATCAATATGGTTTTCCTTTGCTAACCACTCTCTAAATTGGGCTGAGTAATCAATTTTTGTCCAAAAACTCTCCTCAATAAAACCGACCTTTTTTGAAGGAATCATATAATTTAAAAGAGTTAAAAACCGCGGATCATAATCATTATTTTGAATAAACGCAGAATTAGAAAATTGATCAAAAAGATTCTGAACATAAAGCTCATAAATAGCTTGATCAAAAACAGACATCATGCGATATGAAAATAAAATTTGAAATAAAGTAAACCCTTCATCTTGTAATTTATTACTTACCTCTTCAAGCTGAGTTAAAACCGATTTACTTTCATTTAAAACGTTATACCATTTAATTTCCATTTGGAGTTTACAACGATATAATTGATGAAAATCAAAAAAATCATATTGGCCTAAATCAGAATAAGTTTCGCTAAGAAGCTGTAAAAAGTCTTCAGGAAAATGAAAAAAGAAGAACAATAAAATTTCTAAATGAGCAACTAAATTATTATGGTTTACTGAAATCAACCAATTAGATTTATATTCTGACATCAAGGAATTTAATATTAAATAAATCCATTTTTTTGCATAACCAAAAGATTCTTCTTCCTTTTGAAAAAGCAACATGCCATAACAAAACATTTCTCTAGATTTAACACTTAACAATGGATCTAATAAAAATTGAACAATCAACTGATCAGAAAGAAGAGAAAATTGGTTATAAATTAATTGCAACGATTTACTTTCCAAAGGAATATAAAACATAAGTTCGTTAAGCAAAATTTTATAAAATGATGAATCTTTATAAAAACGAAAAATGATATTGATTAATGAAACAGAATTAGTAAAAACATATCCCCCAACAGATCTATTAGACAATAAATCATCATCATTTTTGTTAACAATAAGTTCAGGAACAACTTCGACTAATAATTTCAAAACCAACTGTCGTTGTTCAACTTTCTGACTAATAATTTTATAGCAATCTACATAAAATAATTCTTCTTTTTCCGTCCAAGACTCGCTCATTAAAAACTGTTTAAATTTTTCTTTTTCAATCGGATAAAATAATTCTTTAAAAATAAACCCTTGCCCATCAATTAAACCTGCTTTAGCTAATAACTTCATAAAGTCTAAAATATTATCTTCAGGCAACTCAATAAAATTAAAATCAGAAACATTTAAGCGATAGAGTTCAAAAATCTCATTGAAAAACCAAGAAAAAGGTTTTTTTTGAGGAATAAAAAAATGTTGTAATAAGCGAAAAAATAAGCGTAAAAAAGACTCTTCTTTTAACTGAATAGCTTGTTTAATAAGTAGAATAAAAGGGTTACTTTGTTGCTGTAATAAAACCGTCTCTTCTACTTTTTCATGAACAAAATAATCATCATATAATAAAGTAAAAAAGTAATCTAAGACCATGTTATGACTTTCATGAATTTGAGCAAATTCAAATAAACGTTTACTTTTTGTTTGAATCAACTCATTAATAAAATGTTTCATAAACAAATGAACTGGATCTGAAGCAAAATTCATTTTAGATAAGAAAAGATGTGAATCTTGAAAAGATAAATAAGTAGCCCATAATTTAAAAAATAGATGATGATGTCTTATAGGTTGAAAAAAAGAATCTAAATGATCAAGACTTAACTTTGAAATCAGTACGTTAAATAGACTTAAGAAAGAATGATCATCAAGCACAGTAATATCAAATAAATGTACCCAAGATGATGCGTATGAAGAATCAAAACAATCTACTACTTTTTCTTTTAACCATCTCAGTAATAACTGTTTCGAATACCCTTTTTCAATTAAAAATGCCGTTACTGCCAATAACTTGTCTAATTGGCTTACACTTACAGCTTCTATTGGAGCTGAAACAATATAATGTGCTAATCCATCTAAAGTATCATTTAAAATAATAGAATCAAGTGATTTAGTAACATTAGAAAATAACACGTCATATAAGCTATTTTCAGTTTGCCAACCATTTATAAATTCAAAAAATAAATTTAAATCCCAAATAGCATGCTGATAATGAAAAAAAACATAAATTTCTTGTCTACCTAAAGAGGTTCTACTTGAAGCTTCTATTTTTTTATAAACATACTCTTTTTGATATAAATCTATCTCTTTATTTGATGAAAATGAGACTAAAAAAGATAAAAAGTTAAAAGATGAATCGTTAGGAACCTCTTTAGAAAATAAATTTGTAACAACCTTGTTTAATAACGGATCCAAATCAATAACATTTTGTAAAGGCCCTCCAATTAAAATAAGAAAGTCTTTACTAAACTCTTCTTTACTATAAGACGAATTAAATTCACCCAAAATAGATTTTGTCACTACTGACTGGAAAAGAGATTTAAGCTCAATTTTTTGATCTTCTAATAATAAATCTTGGACATAATGAAAAGCAAAAATTAACGACTCAAAATAATTAAACTGAAACACAGTTTTCTCAATTTGATGATATAAGGTGTAATCACTTTGAAAGTTTCCGTATGCCATTGCATGTCTTAGAGCAATAGCAAAACGTTTATTCAATAAAATATATTTAAACAAATGGGCATTATTAACTGCTAAATCTAATAAGTATGTTGATTCTTTATGATCTGATAACGCATTAGCTAAATCCGTTTGATAATTTCTTGAAATCAAACTAGGTAAAAAGTTAAAGTTTTGTAAAATATCGATATGTTCATCAAATTTTAAATGCGATGTATAACAAATCTCAGAGTATGAAACATAATGTGAAACACCATATTGATTAAATGATTCCAATAGTTCCGAATCTAATTTGTGCAGAAGTGGACGAATATGTAAATTCAATTGAACAAGTCTATGATGTAATCCTAACTCTAAAAATAACTGAACAATTAAGGTCAATGTTTTTTCTTTTTTGAGATGATATTTTTTTTCTATATATTGTAAAACTGAATAAAAACTAAACTCTTCTAAATAAGATAAAAATAATAATAAATAATATCTATCGCGAGCAAATGCATCCTCAAACTCATAAACAACATTAAATAATCGTTCAGAAAAAGTATCTATAAAATAATTAACCTTATCAAATAAAAACATAAACTGGTTTGTAACAAAACAAAACTTTATGAAATCAGACAAGTTTTTCTGTGTGATTAACGACAAATAATGATCGTTTAAAGTTCCTAAAAAATAAATAACGCTTACTGACGTATCCTTTATAAAATAACTAAATTCTTTCTTATTTAATTTCCGCTGTAAATAAAATTTTATTGCAGAATGATTTATCCATTCAAAAACCAAACTATTATTTAAATGATGTGAATATAGATTTGGTCTTAATAAAAACTCAACAAATAATGAAATCAAATCATATTTCGAATTCAAAATAATTTCCCAAAATAATTTGGGTTGATTCAAATATAATATTGTTAAGATAGGTCCAATATAAGGTGATGTATTAACAAATAACTTTGCAAAACAATGTGAAACAGACTCAATATCAGTAGCTTTAATTTTAGCATTCTTGTTAACAAAATAATCGAATCTAATATCCTGAGTATATTCCGCTAATTCACCAAACATAGCTTCGGAAGCCATATCTGGATAAAATAATTTAAATAAACAAAAGACATATTCATGTTGCTGCCCAAGCTCTAAAAAAGACTCTTTTTTTATAAATTTAAATAAATTATTATCGTCAAAAACAAACACACATAACCCAATATCTGTTAAAAGAAGATCCAGAATAAATTCTTTAGAAGAAGCTAAATGAAACAATTCAATAAAAGTATTTGGTGAGTAATTATATTCTATAGCCTTATAAAAAAAAGTCGTTAACTCATTTCCTTTAAAGTTTTCTAAAACTAAAAATTCTTGAGCTAAATAAAATAAAATCTGATCTTTTCTACCACTTTTATCATGGGCAAATAAAGAAATTAACCGTGTTAATACAAACAAATCTTTATTAAAGTGAGGTAATATTTCAGAAAGCATTTCTCGATAATCAAAATGCTCTATAATAAGTGTTGTCATCGATGCTTGCTGGGCATTATGTGATTCAACTGAATAATTAAATCTCAAATAATCATGAAGCCAAGCTTGAATAAAATAAAACATCGAACGATCAAGAACCGCTATTAAAGATTCTTCAACTTGCGGATGACGTTTAACAGATTGTAGGTGTTGACACAATAACTCTAAACTAAAAAATAATGTTTCCCTTCTTTCAGCTAATGTAAGATTTTTAAAAGTTGGGTCCTTTTCATTCGCCACAAAAAAAGATAACAAATAAAATGACTTTTGAACCAAATAAATAATATCTAGTCCGCTAACAAAATCATTTAATAATTGCTTTGCTAAACTTTCAACTTGATATAAATCACTTACTCGACCATTAGCAATAGTTAAATTAAACGATAAAAGCGTATCAATTAAATGATATGTTTTACTTGCAACAACACCGTTATTTATAGATAACCCCTTTTCAATAACATTATCAATAATACTAAGCATAAGTTCTTGTTGTTTTGAGTCTGTAATTAGGTGGCCACTTTGATATAAAGAAAGCAATTGTTGTTTTAGAAATATCGAAGATAGCGCTAAGAAATCAAAAAACTGGTATTGCTCGTCCACAGTAGACTCAAAATAAAATAAATGAATAAAATGATTAAATTGATCATTCACAAAAAAATCTTTAATAAATTCACGCAATAATCTAGAGTTTTTCCACTCTAAAAACGAAAATGATGTCGAAAAAATAGTATTAAGTAAATAGACCAGTAAAGATTGATGTTCTTTAGATTCAGAATCCCTTAACCTAACTAACAACAATCCAACAAATTTATAAAGAAGCATCATCGAAAAAGATTTAAGATATAAGATACAAAAATTGTTTTTCTTAATCGCTTCACACTGAGAATAAAAGTCGTCATCATTTAAATAGAGCAAATCATTGTAAGATAGCTTTAACCAAGTTAAAAAGTGCTGTACTGTTTCAAAGTCATTTAACAAAGGATCGATTAATTGATTTTGATCTGAAAGATTAAGATACTCTTGTTTTAGCCAAATAAAAAAATCATGGTCAAGCTCAATCAAACAAAAACTAAATAGTTTTTTAGTTAATTCAACTAATTCAAAAACCAAACTTTCTTTAATAGAATCTTGTCTTTGAAAAGACTGATATAATAAATCCAATAATTTCTTTAACGCCTGTTTTAATTCTAATAGATCAACTTTTTCGCGTTCATCTAAAGATGAAATAAAATCCAAACTACTACCCAATAATGATAGAATAAATTTTAAATTTGATTGCCTTTCAGGGTTATTTTTTATGTCTTCAATACTTAATAACAAAAAGTAAATTACATAGTCAGAACGACGCGATAACATAACAGTTGGAATAATATAGTTCGTAAATATATTAACATTTAAATCATTAAATAAGATTGGTTTTTTATGAAAAGGAATAAACAATAATACATCCACACTAAACCACTTAGAAAAAGAATCAAAATAAGCAAACGAAATTAAAAATATCCATTGATATAGTAAAATTTGTTGCTGTAATGAAATATGCTGGGACCCAATTACAATGGCTCTAAACTTTTCTATTCGTTTAATACAATTTTGATCGCCTTCTTCTGCATAGTTCAAAATAACGGTTAATTCATTGGCTAAAGATTCATTTAATAGCAATAATGTAGTATCAAGTTTTTCAGTAAGAACAGTTCGAACTTTAATCTGAAATTCTAATTTATCTAAAGATGTTTTATCAAATAAAAACTCTTGTGACTTTTGAAGAATAATCAAAATAAAATAACTTAAATCAGCAATAACATCATGATTCATTAATTTTGAAGGCAATTTCAAATCGATTTTTAAGATATCAGAAAAACCAACCGAATCACTAATTTTCATTGCCAAATATTTTGTGTAAGAATGACCTTGTGTCATCAATTCTTTAATTTTTAACTGAAGAGCTGCATATAGTTTCGGGTCAATATGTTCTTTACTAAATGTAGTAAGAAAAAGGTCTAAAAAATTATGATTCGTAACAACATAAGAAGAAAAAAATGAAAAATATTTTTCAAACAAATCGGTATTAAGCTCGGCTAAACGAAATAAATTTTTAACAAAAACTGCATACCCAAGTTGTTCAATAATATGCATTACAACATAATCATTTTCAGTCACTGCGATATTGATAAAATCTTCAAAAAACCGATTTAAATACGTTACCAAAATAGCTGAATACAAAATAGTGTCATCTGAATCGATTAAATCAATTAAAACCAAATGTTCACGTAGATTATCTAAATGTACAGTAAAATAAATCGAGTACGGTGATAAACCTGAATGATCAAGCTGATATTCTAGCGATTTTAAATACAAAACTTTTAATAAATCCTCATTATGAGAAACTAAAGATTCCGTATTTTTTTCAATTAAATATACTAATAAATCAAATATAAATTTTTCTTTTTGATGTGTTTTATAATAACTCAATAACTGATGCAGTAATGGAGAATAATAAAGTTCATTTGCAGACCAATCCATTAATAACAAACGCCAACATTTCTCTGGCATAGAAAAAAGTGTTTGACGTGAAGTGGTCTTCCAATAATTTATAAAAAATATACTATTCCACCAATCGTTAGAATCTTTAAAAGAAGGATGAAATTGTTCATGGTTAATGATATCGACAGAAGACGAAATTAATTCCCTAGTAAGTTTAGAAGATGATAATTCTGCCATTCCTGCACAAAGTTCATTAATAGATTTAGGCGGTAAACAAAGACAGAATAACTGAAGTAACAACGAAGAAAAAGATGTTTTAAATCGTTGATCAATATCTTTTTGTAATGCAAATAATGTTCGTCTTTGAAATAAGTAGGCATCCATTTTAAAGTGAAACAACAATAACATACCTAATAATGTAAAAACTGTTTCAAGAGATAATAATAAATAAACAACCCTTTCTTTTTGAGCTTCAGTGATGGTCATACTATTGTCTTGAAGTTCTAATAAGGAACTATCAAAAGAATTAATTATTGGAACAAGTTCATCAAGTGTAGATGCCATATGTCTTATAGTAGAGTCAGCCATGTCATGCCATGCAAACCGTTCAAACGCTTCAAAAATAAATCGTTCAGATATCGAACGGTACTCACCATTATGAATAGTATATGACGTTACTAAATAACGAAGTAATACATCAAAAAAAGTGCTCTTAAAATGAAGTGTTTCCTCCTGAAAAAAATCATAAAGCTTAATTACATCTCGATAAAGCTCAATACTTTCTTGATTCGAAGATTTTGACTCGATAAAATTAGCTAAATCTTTAGACGTTTGGACTATCCCTTTTGCTGTTTCAAACAAAGAACTTAAAAAGCCTTCACTATATGAAAAATCATTTAATAATCGGTATAACTGATCTAAAAAATAATGGCGTTGTTTATCCGATAACTTTTTTTGTTCTGACTTTTCAATAATAAATAACAAAACATGTGTTTTATATAATTGTGAATGGATAAATAAATTATTAATATCATTTAATAATTTAAATAAAAGTTTAAATTGTTCTAAGACTAATGGTATAAAAATACTAATATCTTTTTTCAAAAGATCAGTATTTTTAAAATACTTAATCCGATAAACATCATTAATCTCTTTAAATAACTTTGTTACCAACTTGTAAAGGTTATCAAAATCTTTAAGATTAAAATGAAAATCCTTTTGAAGCGTTAATAAAATCGACTCAAATAAAAAACTAAGCTGCGTATCCGCAAAATAGTCATGTTTTTTTAGTAATAATTGTATTGATTTAACATTATCTTGAAGTTGACTTAAGTAGCAATCAGTCAAAGGCTTAATATCATGTTGAGCAATTTTTTGATATGAAATAATAGGTGAAGTTAATATATGTTTTTTAAATGTTGGGCTAAAGTAAAAAGAAAAATCAATATTATTTATTTTATCTTCTTTGACTTTTTTTGATTGAAAAGAAGATATAACTTTCTTTATAAAGGGTTGTTTTTCTTCAATTTCTGGAACAACTTTTAAAAGTTTTATTAATGGATAAACATCTTTTTCATAAGGATTTAAGGTTAAGCGATCTGTATCAATAAAATAAGAATTATCTCTACCCTCAAAAAAATGTTGCAAATAAAGTTTATGACTAGATTGAAGAGAATTTAAGTTAAAACCAACACGTGAAAATAGCTGTGTATATAACAACGTTTCAAAACAAGATTCACTATTTTTCATATAAACTTACCATATCTAAAATTAAAAAAAGAAACAAGCTGTTCAATAACTTCAGTATCATTTGTAAGATCAACCCCATCAAATAAATCTTCTTTACTTTTCAAAGTGACTGAAATAAAGTTTGGATTTGAAAATGTAGTTATATTATTAAATTCAAAATGCGGCAATCGAACAAAATAACAATGAATATCGGACCGAATAAAATCTAAAACTTCAGAATAAATATGAAGAGCGTCCTGACCAGATTGCGATGCAAAACCTTTATTCAAAAAACTAATTACAGGTCGATCTGTTTTAAGTAAAGTATGTAGTGTTTCAATTTGCTCATCTAAAGCATTATCACGATACCCAAAAGAATAGATAAAATGTCCCATCGAAAAAAAACGTATTATCATGTTTAAAGGAAACCCTTTAAGACTATCTTGTACCGGAATATGAACTTTAGATTTGAACAAGGTTAATAAAAATGGACTAATTAAATTTGATGAACGATTAGTAAAAATAAGTGTTGGCTTTGGAAACGATTTAGGAATAGGATAAATTTCAACCGGAATAACACGTTCATCTTTAAAAAAAGAAGTAAAAAAACGCTTTTGATAGTTATATAGTAAAGCGTAGCTTTTTTTTCGAAAGATACTATAAACTAAAATATAAAAACAATATTCAATAAACTGTAATGGAAACCATAAAGTTTTAAGCAAATAAAAAAAAAATCGGCCTGTTCTGTTCTTTAAAACCAAAGCCCCTTCTATTCTAAATCGGTTCGCTCTATCTTTATAGCGTTGTTCTTCTGGATACTGTTCCGCCATTAATAAGTCGTACCCTTCTTTGAAGAATCATGTAAATCTTTAAGGTCACCTTCTCGTTTCTTTAAAGCTTCGGTATCAACTTTTTTAGTTTTAATTTTTTTAGAAACTCGCCTTACTTTAGGTTTAAATTTATTAAAAAACTTCACAATATTTTCAATTAATGGGGTAGCTGTTTTTTTATCTGACACAGAAATTTTAGGTTGTTCAATAACAGGCTCTTTCTTCGGTTCACTTTTACTTTTAACAGCATAAACTTTTTTAGGTTTCACTTTAATTGGCTTTGGCTTACGAGTATTCTTTTTGGGTTTAAGAACGTTTGCTGAAACATGATCAACCAATTCAGGTTCAGTTTTTTTCAAAGAATCAACTTTAGTTGATTTAACGGGTTCAGCTTTTTTAGCCTCTTCATCTTTAACTTCTTCTTGGCGTTGACGAATAAAATCTTGTTTTAATTTACTAATAGCTTTTTTTTGATCATCTGACCGTTTAGGTAAATTTTTAAAAACAGCTAAATCTGCCATAAGTTGAGAAAAGACATCATCTGCAAATTCTTTAAAATAAGCTTCGACTTTTTGTGGTGAATCGGGGCCTGAAAGCAATTCTTCAAACTTTTTATTATCTAAACTATATTTTTCTAAAAACTCACGTTCTTTATTGTTCATTGTTATCAATTGAATCCTGAAGTTTATCTTCAATGTCTTTTATTTTATTAGCTAAGTCTTTTCGATTATCATTAATTTTTTTATAAAGGGTATCGAGACGTCTTTCAGATGCCGCAATTTCCTCGAGACGGCGTTTATGTTGCATCTTTTTTTGAGATGCCAAACTTAAATCTCGAATCACTAAATAAATAGTAGGAATACTAATAATAATAACCAGTACAATATTTTCTACTATAAAATTTAAAACAATGTCCATAATTATAGTTTAAATGAAATTTTATAACTGTTCAAAAGCATATTTAAGGTTTTTAACATCTTTATGATCTAAATTATCTTTAAAGTCATTAAACAATTTACAATAAAAATTACGTTGTTTTTGATTTGAAATAGTTTCGAATTTAGATAACTTTTCCAAACAAATCCGTATAATAAATTCAGGTAACTGCTCAAACAACTTTATTCTCCAGTCCAATCCATTAATAGAACCCATCGAAAGCAAAAATTGGTCAATAACAGGGTTAACATAGTCTATGTAATCATCTTTAATAAAAACAAATAATTGAATCAGATTGTAAAATTTAACATAAATGAAAAAATCATGTTTTGAAGACAACGTTAGCTTCATATCGCGTATCATTACGATAAATTCTCTCACAAAAATTGTTAAATCTTGTATTTGGTACTTATTGATAAGTACTTGAGCATAAGATTTACAATCTTCCACAGACTGATCATCATTAATAATTAAATCGGTTAATAAAGAAACATCTTTAATAATATCTGAAATAGCAACTTTAGGTTGATCGATAATAATCCCTTCAACTATATCAATACTTGGGTTAATAAAATCTGTAAATTCTTTATATACAAGTGTATTTTTTTCATAAAGAAATTCTAAAAAAACTTTTTTTTCTTCATCATTAAATTTTTCAAAATTATATTTGATATCATTTAAGTCCGTTAAAATACTCAAAAGTAAATATTTTTCATCATCTTTAAATTGGTCTAAAATTTGATTCTGATTAACTTGTGATAATGCTGAAAATAAACTACTTGATAAAGCATCTTGTTTTGACGATTTTAACATAACAACAACAGCATCGATTGAAACCTGATCAGATAAAACAATATTCTTTTTATTTTTCAAAAAAATACGTTCTAAAAAATCAGCAGCAAAAAGAATTTGCTCTTGGGATAAATTATCTAAAATAGATCTATCGATATTCATAATCCTATTATACAAAAAAGACTACACAAACAATACCATTTATTCATACTAGTGCTAAATATAATCCGGAAACTCATCATCATCAATTTCAGGTTCAATATAAGTTGGGTCAACTCGTGTTCTAGGTTTAATTTTAATTTTTAGACCTTCTTCTTCTTTCCAATGTTCTTTATCAAATCGAACACCCTTACTAATTTGTTTTTGAGGAAAGTTATTTGATATAGCATATTCCATCGCTTTAACAACATTATCAACCTTATCTTTTCGTGATTTAGCTTTTTTTATATTGTCAAAGAATTCGGAAAATTTCTTTTTAGATTCATCATCAATATCACTAGTTTTCCAAAGTTGAATAAGTTGTTGCTCTTTTACAGATTGTGGCAAATCTATAAAATTAAATTCAAGATTCATTTGATTATCTTTAAACTCAACACCATGTGTTTCAAGCGTTCGAATAATCCCATTTAACGTATGGTTAGGACAAAAAAGATTTAATGACATCATTAACGAAAACAATAATTGAGAAATAGGAATATTTTCCATTGCTGCCTTATTTACAATAGATTGAAGAAGATGAGAATATAAAGACTCAACTTTATTATTTGGGTCTTTATCCATAACAGAAGCGAGATTAAAAAATTCAAATAAACCAAGTTGATTGCCATTTTGATTATTTTCTCGCATAAATGAAACAATATTATCCCATGTAGCATTTTCTTTAGAAACAAACTTTTGAGTAAAAGATAACCGTAACGCATCAAGTTTTGCATCAGTATCTGGAATCGGAGTTAAGCCAAAGTCTTTTATGTTATGACCATTTAAAATAGTATTAGCCCCCTTCTTACCATAAAGTTCTTTATACTGAGAAAAGATTTCATCTCTAATATACTCGACCTGTTTCGGCGAAAGAGACGATTTTTTAGTTGAAAAAAAGCGGTTACCTAATAATAATTGACGATCTAAATACTGTTTAACCAGCTCTATAACCTGTTGATATTCTCTAGAAATGATAGCACCTGGAATATATTCATTATTTTTTTGTGAAACTTTTTCGACTAAATCCCTTAATTTAGGACTAATAATTTGCTCTTTTTTATCTCTAATATTCTCAGGATTAATATTGTAAATACAAAAAGATTGAACTATATGTTGTCTTGCAATATCCGACAAATGTGGGTTTAGTAATAATGACGCTAATTTGTCTGTACTTAAAGACCTAATTCCAATCATTAAATTTGTTCGTATCGTGGCTAAATTCTCATCCGAAACTTGTTGGCCTAACCCTTTAGAATGAAAACAATCCGTCAATAAATCAGCGGTTTGATTCATCATTGAATCAGAATACCAATAGTCAATTTGATTTACATTTAAAGCTCTCTTATCAAAATCAACCGTACGTAGATCCCCTGATAAAAGTTTTTCAGCGCGACGCTCACTATCACTTCCTTTAACTGTTGTTAAAATAGGTTCCTTATAATTTTTAGGCAATAAAATGTCACCTCTTGAATCAATAATCATTTGCTTCATAAAATCTAATTGATTAGGTGTTTGAACAGAGAAAGAGCGACTTAAGTTATGGACCGCTCTTTGTATTTCTTCTTCAGAAATAGCTGACAGACTAGGATCTTTTTTAAAGTGTCTTTGTATTGCTTTTGAAATTTTATTTATTTTTTCAACATGCTGTTTTTGAGTAAATTGATCCAATCCAGAATATTTTGGTAAATTTAATTCACCATTTCTCAAATATCCACGTTGCTTTAAAAAAGTTAATAACGGGTTATGATACTCTACACCTAAGTAACCATCAAAAGCAATTTTATATGACTCTAATTCTTTTTGAAACTGTTCATTAATTTTGTTTAAAATATCAGTTAGTTCTTTATCTTGATTTCTCATATCATCTAAATTTTTCTCTTTAAATGTATCAATATCTACAGACCTCATAACTTCTGACCTATCATTAATAATGCCATCATCTAATAAATTTGATTTTAAATTAGGCTGAGACGCTAATAAAGTAGCCAATTCAGTATCCATTTTCGAATCCACTTTTGATATCGTCTTATTTTTTACAATATCCTGAATAGCAAAAAAGATCTGACTTTTATACGATTCTAATCTTGGAAAAACACTAAATTTACTAACTTCACTAGGAAAATTTTCCGTTACAACAAAATCCAATGTCATCCAATCTTTTTTAGTAAAAAAACTAAGTAAATCCGCAATATCAGATTGATTAATATTAATGTTATCTTGAATCAATTTCGAATGTAATAGCTCGACAGAAATTAGAACCCCTTTTGTTTCCATATTAAACACATTCATTAGATCTTTAACATCTGTACGAGCATCATAAGATACATTCGAAATCATATTAGTATAAAATTTACGTAAAGCAATTTTATCATCTTCTTTTTCTAAAAAGGGATTAGTTAAAGCAGACCTAATAAAAGATTTAACACTCTTGTAATAATGTTCAGCTCGTTTACCAGATTCTTTACCTGTAATTATCGACCTAAACATATCAGAAAAGCCATTTTCTAATGACTTTGAAATAATACCTGATCGGCTAGACGTCAGTTTGGGTATTAACATAGTTAACATACTACCCTGGTTATGAATAATTTCTTTTTCAAGTAATTTTTTAAAATCTCGATTTAAATTAATATCAGAATATTTGACATTAGAGTAATGTTTGTCAAATGCAGTAAGAAGTTCAACCAAAATAAAATCATCATTTGTTGACAATGTCTTTTCATCAATTTTAGATTTAAAATCTTCAATTGACTTTTTAACAAAATTTAAATCTTTCTTAATCGTTTCAGTAGTAGGTTTACTTGCAAAAATATTTTTAAAAATATTTTTCCGAGTCACCATAGTTAAATCTTTAAATCGTTGAGAAAAGAAATATGTTGAAGGAGAATAACTTATTGAAATAAAAGGTTTAGACTTATGCGAAAAGTGCTGCTGATCAACTAACCTTTTAATAATGACATCAACACTTGTTTTATCGTTAACTAATGATGATCGCGTAATTGATTTCAAAGCAATTTGATTAGTAGTAAGCCATTCTATAGCCTTCAAATCAACAAAATATTTTACACGATTTAAATGTTTTTCTTTTAATAATTCATTCAATGGCTTTGATTTCATATTCTCATAATCAGCCTCATCAATTTCTGTTTGTTTGCCTTCACTAGCACGTTTTTTTAATACCGACCTAAATCGAGCAAAAAATGTTTCTATTTCACCTTCTTTTCTATCAGATAAATTTGCTACATTAATCACATGATCAATAATAGTCGGCCCTTCATGATGACTTTGAGGGACTGTCATTAAAACAGCAAGAATTTTATCAAGTTTTTTGGAATCATTAATATTATCTTGAATTTGTCGACTTAAATTTTCTAAAAAATCAACCGCAAGATCAGGAGATTGCGTAATGTAGGCAATATTATTTTGCATATAAGTTAATAAAACGTCAATATTTTTATCAAAGTTAAACTTTTTCACATAATCCTTCGTAATAATCTCATTTCTAACATAATTTAATTTAGCACGCTGATCTATAGGCACTTTTTTTGATAACCTATCTAATAATTCAAATTTTTCATGGATATCATCATCAGTCGTTTCTAAATACGTTAAAGTTAATGAAATCATTTGATCAAAATCAGGAGTATCTTTAAATGAAAAATCAATTTTTTTATCAATAAATTCTTTAACTTCTTTGATATGGGCATTTAGATAATCAAGTTTTAATTTCTTAATATCAGCTAAAGGTTTTTTAAGAGAAGCTCGTTTAAAAGTACCCATATTTAAATTTGCCAAAATCACATTTTCTTTTTTATTAACTTTTTTTAAATCCTCAGAGTTTTCAATCTTATTAATTTTTAATGCCTTACCTAAAGCCAAGGTGACATCTTCTTTCTGTTCAACTTTTATTGGTTTAAAAACAGTTGATACAAAGTCATCATCAAGTGTTTTAAAAAATCCCAAAAGTTCTTTATTAAGTTTAAATGAACCTTCTCTGAGCTTTGTCTTAATAGATTCAAAAACAGAACTTGAATTATCTTCAAGATATTTTTTAAATCCTTCAGCTCCTTCTTTAACAAATAACTCTAAATCTTCCTGTGTTTCAGGATCTTTAAAAACAGTTTTTCTAGAAGTTGGATTAAAAGTAAAAGGAGTATCATCCAAAATGACCATAGCCGATTGAAGTAAGTTAATATGACCTAGTGCCATAAAAGGTCTATTTTTTAAAGTTTCATCAATATTTTGAGAAATAGCAAACGTTTCTTCTACTAAAAACTGAAATTTTGCTAACTCAAATTGTTTTTCATCCAGTTTTTTATCTTTATATCGTTCTTTAACCTCTTCATTAAGATAATCATCATCTTGTAATTGAACTAATTTCTGATGTAAAGAATGTAATTCAGGGTGTATAGGACTGCTATCTGGTTTTTTATAATTAGAGCCCGTTGTAATTAAAAAAGAAACTAAAGAACGCATAACAGGAATAAAATGAGAAATTGATCGTTCACCTTTGGCATAGTTTGATAAAAAATATTTAGTATGATGCGTAATATTTTTTGAGATAATAGACGGTTGTTTTGATTTTTTAACACTTGCAGCTCTAATTATTTGTTTAAGTTGACTAAACTCATGCGGCGATAATAATTGAGCTGATTCTGCCGTTAATGCAAAGTTTAACCGTTCTAAATCTAAACTATCTTGAAAACTATTTAAAAATATTTTAAATTTTGATGCATCTGACCGATATAATAATTCACAAATTTGAATTTGTTTTTTAAACCCAGAACTTACATCAGGAGGTTCAATTAAATTTTCAAAACTTTCTTTAAAAGTTGAATCGTCAATTAAGTCTTTATCTAAACCAATATTTTTATCAATAGCTTTAATAATTGCGATATCATTTTCAATGATTTTACTAGATTCCAAACGATCTTTTTTTAAATTTTTTAACCGTATTTTCACAATTTTTTCAAATTTGTCTAACAACCGCAAATCATCTTTTTGATTACCATAAGGCGATCGAATTGCCCTCAAATTATTCACATATACACTTGTATTACGCTGCCTTCTTACATTAAGAAAAATAGGATTCGCCATATCAAAATCACCAAAAATAGTTTGAAAGGTTTTAATATTTTTTTTATCATCTGGAGGCAATTTATTGTATATGGTTGCTAAAACAATTTTTTTAAACATATTTTTTTTATCTTTTAAAGACACATCACCAATGTAGTCAAAATAAGTATCTGTTAATAATTCACCTAATGGCCGCTTATCAAGTTCATCTAAATAAGCTTGATTATTTTTATACCAAACTTTTAACTGATCCGTTGTATGAAACATTAAATTTGTAATACCTAATGTGTTACCCTGATCATCTTTAGGTATTGTATATTGCAATCTGGCGTTCATTTCATCTCTAACCTCATCCTGAAAAATATCATTATATACGGCAGCAGCAACATCTAAATTTTTACTTGAAATAGCGATAGTACAAAAATCAGCATACTCACCGTTTTTAGCCATTTGTTCTATATCAATAATTTCCTCAAGACTTTCCATAGTTTCTCTCATTTGATCAAAATTAAAATCTTTTGAAATAAGCTGCTCAGTTTCATCACTATCAAACTTACCCGCCTTTCCAGTTTTCCCAGTTTTTCCTGATTGACTAGATTGAATAGTTGTCTGTGTATTTGAAGTCTGCTCTATGGTTTCAGAGCCTGACACTTGCCCAGAAGCAATACCCGTACCTGTTCCAATTCCTGTATCTGATTCAGTTCCTGCCCCAGCTCCCTCTGAACCTTTACCAGACTGACTTTTTTTACCTTTCCCAAGGTCATCATTTTGTTCTTGAATAACTGTTCTAAAAGCCGTCCAAACTCCCCTTAAAGCATTTTTATATTCAATATTAGTCATGCCAATTTGAGACATAAAAGAATCAAATCCTTGTCGAGCAGTAATAGTTAACATACCTACATCGTCACCAATATTTTCCATTGCAGCACGAAAATTAGTTTTTATTTTGTCACCTTCAGCACCTAAAACACCTTTAAAATCAAAGTCTTGAACTAAAACAGACCACATATTATCAAGTAAATTATGCCCTAAATATAAATCGTCTTTATTTGTTGATAACAATGAATCTTCTATGTAGGAAGCTTCATGTGCCATTAAATTCAGTACATCTTCTCGAATAGCCTTAATTAATTCCTTTGCCCGTTCAGCAACATGCGCATTTTTGTCTGATGTATCTTTTGTGTAATCAGACAATGTTTTAAGTAATGAATTAGCAACTGCAAGTGATTTCTTCCTTTCCATATTAGTTCCGGTAAGAGTAAATGCACCTTTAATACAATCCACATAATTCATATCAGGAGATGAAAGGGTGTTATCTTGCAATACAGACTCTAAAGTTAAGTTTTTTTGTAAAGTAGTATTTTTATATAATAATTGATCTAGTAATAACAAACTTTGGGCTTTTTTATATAAATCATTCTTTTTTGGATCTTTATTTTCTTTTATCGTCGTCAAACTCAACCGACAAAATTGTTGTAATTGTGTTTTTAAAATTGTTTCAGAAGAGAAAATAGTCTTATCCAAACCTATAACTAAAGATCTAAACTCTTCTAATTTTGAAAAGATTGTATTAGGATCTTCGGTAGTTTTTTCGATAATAATTTCTTTGAATTCTTTCAATTGTTTTTTTATCTCTTTCAGTTTTCCCTTTTCATCCTTAGAAGCATAGTTGGATTGTTTTAATAAGCTATCAATTTGTTTAGAACAGTTATCTTCTAAATCAGCTAAATATTTTTTTCGCCCTTTATCTAATTCATCTGGTGTATATAAACTTTCTTCATCTATTTTATGGACACAAAATTTAATAGATTGTCGAATAAAACCATCCACTTCGTTTGTATCAATAACAAGCGTTCTATCTTCAGGAATTATTTTACGATCAAAAGAAGTATCTACAATACTAGTATAAGATTTTTCAACATTTTTGATATAATTTTGAACTGTTTTATAAAGCTTTTCATTAATATCATTTTCTTTATTACTATTTAGCGCATCCTTAAGACGTTGAATATTTTTAGAAACATTAGTTTCTTGTTTGATTTTAGATGTTATTTCTTTTACTTGTTTTGCAAGAGCTGCTGATTTATCATCAGAACTGGAAACTAAACCAGAAGACATACTATAACTCCTATCCAAAAAACCAATGTTTTTTCAATTACCATTTTACCATGGGGCCTAAATACTCGAAAACAGTTACAACTTAAAAAACACATTACTATTCAATACCTTCCAATACAGTATCTAATTCCTCTGTTGCAAGACGAAGTGACTCATCATTGTCTGAATTTAGTTTAACACCCAGAGCATCTTGCCTTTGTTGAGTTAAACCATACATATCAAAAGATGATCTAAAGTATCCCACTAAATCTTTAAGGGACTGATTATTAGATTCCATAACTAGCTTATAAAACCCATCAAAATCGTCAACATTTATTGTATTATTTTCTGTTAATGACGATTTAAGTTTAACTACTGTAGACTCTTCAAATTTCTCACCTTCGATTGAAGTTAAAATAGAAAACATAGTCTGTTTTATTTGCCCCTGTAAAGTTGAAATTTTTTGTTGCTGTACATCAGGCGATTCTGTATCACTACCTATTAGTTGAGTTAGGTAATCATTCATATGGTCTGTTGGTTGTAATGGAACATCTGAATCTGGACCATATGTTTTTTCAATATGGTCTAAGGTTTGTAAAAAGTCACGTTGTCGCTCTGCTTCTGGGCCAAGACCACTAATTATAGAACCTACAATATCATTTTCTGGAGCAGTTTTTTCAATTCGATCAATAGTATTTGAATTATAGCGATTTGTATCTGAATTTCTAGGATTAGTTTCAGCACGAGTAACAGTTGTAGTTGCTCTATCAACTTTTTGTTTATCTATAAACGTCATAACTTCTTGATAATTATCCTTATTACCTTTCATAGTCCGTTTAATATTTTCACGTCGTCTTTCTTCTTCGGCGCTAATATTAGCTTCTGTTTCATCAAGTCGTTGGTTAAATCGTTCTATAAATTGTTCTTTTATATCTTGATTTCGTTCTTCACCTTGATCTAAAGCTTTCTGGGTCGCATCTAGAAGTTTCATAGCCAAATCATTTGCTTGGCGATCTGCAGATTCAAGTCCTCTAGCAATCACAGTAATTAAATCATCTTGTGCCGCTGTATTATTATCTACTAATTGAATAGCATTAATTAAAAGATCACTTCCAGCTGGCGATTGTATAACACCCAACAACTCTGTCAATTTAGTATTAACTACTTCTGTTCTTTCCATAAGTAATTCAAAATCAGTAGTAGCAGTTTGTTCCTTTGTTAATAATTCTTGAAATGATTTACTAATTTCATCCAATGTATTTTGGATATTTGTTGAGGATATATCTAAAGACTCTTGATCAATCGTAGCTGCATCTTGACCAATTCCAATTTGTCGTAATTGATCTTCAGATAATCCATCTAATTCAGAAATAAGATTTGTTATATCTTCTTTCCTCATTTCAGTTGCTATTAATTTAAATAATTCAGCTGGCGACATAACCGAGCCTAATTTTTTTAAAGTATCTTGTAAACCAGGATCCGAATACATCCCATCTGGTAAATTATTACTTTGAACAATATGAAACGCTAATGAAGGAGCCATCCTTTTAGCAAATTTCCTAATTTCATCATCAGTCACGATTTCATCATCAGTCACCTCTAGTCCGTCCCTACGCTTTTGAGCTATATCAACTTCATATTGATGAGAAATTTCATATATTCCTAATAAACGGATCATTTCATCATCATGCGTCGTCACATCACTACTTTTTACATCAGAATTTTGAGCAAAATATTCAGACCGGGTTGCCTCTGAATTAACCCCTTTATTGCCATCAGAAGAATCTCGTCCAGGTGCAACAGGCACATTTCCAGATGTAATATTACCATCAAACCCAGGAGCAGGTGGTACACGATGATCTAGTTCCCCACTAGGTGATAGAATTGTTGAATGTCCAGTTGGCGATTCAACCTTAGGTTTAAACGTAGCTAATGAAATTTCTTCTTTTGTTGGAATAAAACTTGTAAAAACAGAAGCCTGAGCAGAGACTGAACCGACAACATCCCCTGCTGTATTTTTAATATCAACTCTTCTATCATTGTTACCTAATTTTAATTGAGCGCCCATTTGACGATACTGCATCAACTCAGCTGG
>CEOK01144312.1_pt1 | contig 22330 bp, 19 predicted proteins | sample 427001 | NCBI WGS metagenome assembly CEOK01 (sample SAMEA2591108, study PRJEB7988) | marine metagenome | isolation source: saline water (ENVO:00002010), including | reverse complement strand
TACCTCCCACTTGACAAATTTGAAAATTTTATAAATGAATGGATAATTAAAGGTCATAAATCCGACTGGAAACAAAATGTTTACGGACAGGTTAAATCCTGGATTGATAATGGACTAAAACCCAGAGCAGTTACCCGTGACTTGGATTGGGGTATTCCTGTACCTATCGATGGAGCTGAAGGAAAAGTTCTTTACGTTTGGTTTGACGCCCCAATTGGTTATATATCCTCTACAAAAGAGTGGGCTTACAATAACGGAATTGACTGGGAGCCTTACTGGAAGGATAAAGAGACTGAATTAATACATTTCATAGGTAAAGATAATATTGTTTTTCACTGTATAATTTTCCCAATTATACTTCATGCATCGGGCTCTTATATTTTACCCAAAAATGTACCTGCAAATGAATTTTTAAACTTAGAGGGAGAAAAGATTTCTACTTCAAAAAATTGGGCAGTTTGGTTACACGATTATCTAAAAGAATTCCCAAATCAGCAAGATACCCTTCGTTATGTCCTAACCTCAAATGCTCCTGAAACAAAAGATAATGATTTTACTTGGGACGAATTTCAATCAAGAAATAATAATGAATTAGTCGCGATTTATGGAAACTTTATAAATCGTGTAGTAGTCTTAACAAATAAATACTATGATGGAATTAATCCTGAAATCGAATCTCGATTATCAGAAGATGAAAAAATATTAGATCAAATAGGAATAATGTCAAAAAAAATTGGGTCGTCAATTGAAAAATACAAGTTTCGAGAGGCAAGTCAGAATCTAATGCAAATTGCTAGAATTGGAAATAAATATCTAGCAGAAAAGGAACCCTGGAAACTAATCGATAAAGATCCTAAACGTGTTTCAGAAATTATTAATACGGCTTTACAAATAACAGCATGCCTAGCCCTAGTTAGTGAACCATTTTTGCCATTTACTTATGAAAAATTACTTTCAATTTTAAATATCAAATCGCTTAAATTAAGTTGGAATGATGCGTTCATGAAAAATGAGTTGATCCCATCTGGTCATCAAATAAATAAGGCAACACTTCTTTTCAAAAAAATTGAGGATATTGAAATTGATAATCAACGCTCAAAATTGTTAAGTAACAAAAAAGGTAATATCAATCTTGAGAAGATTTAATCTTATTAAAGGGATTTTAAATTTAGATAAATTCTATTTATTGTATTTATTATTCCCTGAATACTTTGATAGATTTGAAATTTTAGAAAATGTTTTTGATCAAAATTTATTTTCATGAAAATTTAAAAAACTTGGAAATTAAAAAATAATTAATCACCTATTTGAGCTCCATTATACCAATTGCTTTCCATAATTCATTTAAACTTGATTTGAGTCAAGAGCATAGGTTCCCCATGGAAAAGTATGAGCTACTCCCACAACAATTACTTTTAGAGGGGACTAACAAAATCGAAGACTTTTTTGAACCAAAACCAGCTTCGTTAAAACATGTATTAAGGATTCATGACAAAAATTATGTAAATCGCTTGTTAAAATTATCATTAACAAAAAATGAAATTAGAAGTATTGGTTTTCCTTTAAGTAATGATCTTATAAGTAGAGAATTTTTGATTGCTGGAGGTACAATTCATGGTGCTGATAAGGCATTAAAATCAGGTATAGCGATGAATATAGCTGGAGGAACTCACCATGCTTATCCAGATAAGGGAGAAGCCTTTTGTCTACTCAATGATCAAGCTATTGCGGCTCAATATTTATTAGACACAGGTCAGGTCAAAAAAATATTAATATTAGATTTGGATGTTCACCAAGGAAATGGAACAGCTGTTGTATTTAAAAATAATCCAGATGTTTTTACTTGCTCAGTTCATGGAGAGAAAAATTATCCATTTCGTAAAGAAATAAGTGATTTTGATCTTCCACTAAAAGATAATTGTACTGACAGTATATACTTACAACACATAAAAACTCTTCTTCCTGAGCTATACAATAAAGTAAAACCTGACTTTATTTTTTACCTGTGTGGTGTTGACGTTTTAAAAACTGATAGATTAGGCCGTTTGAGTATGACTATTGCAGGTTGTAAAAAGAGAGATGAGATTGTTTTATCTTTTTGTAAAGAAAAGAATATTCCTGTTCAATGCAGCATGGGTGGAGGATATTCAAGAGATATAAAGACAATAATTGAGGCGCATGCTAATACATTTAGGGTTGCAAAAGAGATTTTTACTTAGAATTCCAAGTTTGACTTTTCATATTTAATGCAGCTATAACAACATCTTTTCTGCTAACCTGTCCAACTAAATATCCATTCTCAAGAACAGGATAACGCCTTCTGCTTGATTTTGAGAATTTTGCTGCAGCATCAAAAACACTAGTGCTTGATTCAATTGTATCAACTTTTTGAGTCATAAAATGGCCAACTGATTTGTCAAGTATCGGCATATTAAAATAGCGACTGTCAGAAATTTCTTTCATACAATCAGCCTCAGAAATTATTCCTACTAGCACTCCTTCTTTAGTAACAACGGGTCCACCTGAGATGCGGTATCTAATAAAGGTTTTCATTACTTCGTGAATACTTTGCTCCGGATTAAATAAAACCAATTGTCTTGTCATTATATCTGACACAATTAATTTACTTGGGGTGACTCTTTTTATTTGAGCCCGCTCTCCTTGAAAACTTTTTACGGGCATAATTAGTTATATTTATAGTCTCTAATATAACGTTTTTTACGAAATTATTAAAATGATTACAAATAATTATAGCATTCATAATATTTCACTTATTTTATTATAAAAAATTTATTTTATGCATTCAGTTGGTATTTTAGGTTGTGGGTGGCTTGGCATTTCTCTAGCGAAAAATTTCAAGAAATTAAAATATACTGTTCTAGGTTCTAGAACTACATTAGAAGGTTTGTCTAAAATTAAAAAAATTGGAGTTGAAGGTTATTTAGTTGTTTTAAAAAAAAACAAATCAGAGGGTATTATGTCTTTTATAAAAAATATTGAAACATTAATAATTTCAGTTCCTCCCGAAAAAAAAAATTCTAATTCAAATTTTACTGAAAAAATTAAAACTTTAATAAATTCCCTAAAATCAAGTTCTTTAAAAAAAGTAATATTCCTAAGCAGTACATCTGTTTATGGATCAAAAGGAGGAGTTTTTGATGAAACCGAAAAATGTTTACCAGATAGCCATTCAGCATTAGAACTATACAATTGTGAAAAATTAATTCAAGAATTGAGTATTCCTACAGTAATTGTCCGATTAGGGGGTCTTATTGGCAAAGATCGAAATCCAATTTATCATCTTCAGAAAAAAATAATTAAAAACCCAAATGGGAAAATTAATTTTATTCATAAAGACGACGCAGTAAATGGGATATCTACTTTAGTGACTAATAAGGAAGTAAATGGTCTTTTTAATTTAGTTTCTCCTGATCATCCAACAAGAAAATCATATTATAATTATGTATCAAAAAAATATAATCTTAAGGATCCCAAATTTGAAAATGGTGAAAAAATTGTAAGAATTATAAATGGAGAAAAAATCACTAGGGTTACCAAGTTTAATTATTCTGTCGACAACTTGTTAATATAAATTTTCAGATTTTTTAAAAGGCTAGCATCTATTATTTAAATTGTATTGACAAATAATCATGTCTAGAAATAATCAATATATCGCAATACTCGAAAAACTGCTAACGCATCTCAAAAATTCAAAACTCGAGTATTTAAAGGCTGCAGACCATGCTGACAGATCAGAAAAAAAGAGATATTTCAATAAACAAGCTTTATTGAGAAACCGTTTTTTTCAAGAAATTCTAAGTGAACTCCAAAACATTGGAATTGGTTATGATGATTTCATAATAAGCCGTTTGAATTTCGATCAGCTATTAATTTCATCAATTGATAAGTTAAGATCAAATGCCCTGGACAAATGTTTAGAGTCGGATAAGTTTTTACTTGAAATATACCTTTCATTGCGAGATAGCGAGTTCCAGAATGAAAAGTTTCTTCAACACAGCTCAAGTATTGAGATTGCTATTGAACAAAACCAAATATATTCCTCAGATTATCGGATTAAGAACAAAGTGGAGTCTGACTTCTAATTTTCATTTTTTTAAAAGTCAAGTTCATTAGATTCATCTTCAAAACTATACATTCTTGAAATCACCGCATTATAGCTTTCGTATAATTTTTCTAGAGAAGGAATCAATGAGTCTTTTTTTGAATGCTTGGTAAAGTAATGAGACTTTTGTGATCGCATATGAACCACTTTAAGTCTACTTCTTATTTGTGGTTTTTCGAACTTTTTTGGTAATTTTTTTGAAAGTAATTTTTTTAAACTTTTACTCAATTTTGAAATTTCGATATCAACATTTCTAAAATCTAGACTCCTAAACTGATTAAATAAATTATGCAGATTTTTAAATTCTTGCCAATTCTCTATCCCATAACTTTTTATTAATTCTTCTGGGTAATCAGAAAGATTTAAATCAATATTATAGTTAATTTGTTTTTGGTTTTCAATTTTTGAAGCCTCTTGAGCAATTATATTTTGCTTACTCGGATTTTTACAAGATGAGCATAAAGTAGCGATAATTATTAGAACACGAATATAAAATGACATTATTGCATGTTTAAATTCCAAAAGAATAAATTTTTATTAAAAGTATGGTGAAAAATAGAAACTGAAGAATAAATAAATGAAAAGGAAATAGACCATTTATTTTTGGATTTACCTTATGATAAAAAAACTGGAGGGGAAAGGAAACTAGTGACCAGCCAAAATAATTTTGGAAAGATGCCAAGCCAGATTTAAAAGTCCAAAAATCCAAAACTGGTGCAACAGGCTCCATTACTAAATCAAATGAGAGCATCAAAAATATTCCCAATAGAATTTTTTTCCAAAAGTTTTGAAAAAATTTGTCAGAAATAAATCCCGTGGTGAATACTAAAATGCACCAATTAATTCCTATCAAAACAGGAACCCCAAAAACTTTTATCCCCAAGGCACTACCATAACTGTACTCACCGAAAATAAATCCTTTATTAACTCCAATAATTTCTGCTATCATACCAACTGTAAAACATATAAAAACAAGAAAAACTGTTTTATTTGATATCTCAGTATTAATCAATACTAATAAAAAGCTCAAAGCCAAATTCAAAGGAGTGGCATTTATAAACCATGAAGAATTACTATAAATAATGCCAATTAGACCTGAAATATGAAAAAGCCAAATAATAGCAATAGATATATTTAACTTATTAAAATGTTCTTTTTGTATCACTTTTTAATATCAGGAATAATTTCAGAAACAATTTTTGCGGAAAGTAAGCATAAAGGAATTCCTCCTCCAGGGTGAACACTACCACCACAAAAATAAAGATTCTTTATTTTATTAGAAAAATTTGGATGCCTCAAAAATGCGGCAATTTTGTTATTGCTCGAAGACCCATATAATGCTCCCATGTATGACTGTGTTTTATTTTCGATTGTTATTGGTGTTAGAATTTCTTCACACTCAATCTTATCTTTAAGAGAAGTACCCAATTTTTCTGAGAGCTTATTTATAACTATTGCCCTTAAATTTTTAACTAATTTATCCCAATCTTGGCCATGATTTGAAGGAGTATTAATCATAACAAACCAATTCTCACAGCCTTTAGGAGCATCATTCAAAACATCCTTGGATGTTATATTTACATAAATAGTTGGATCTTTGTATACAGTTTTGTTCTTAAAAATTGACTCGAATTCTTCAGCATAATTTTTTGAGAAAAATATATTATGCAAATCAAGTTGTTTAAACGAAGATTTAACTCCCCAATAAAAAATTATCGCAGAACTTGAACGTTCTTGCTTTAGCACTTTTAATGGAGGTTTTAATTTAGGAATTAATTTTTTATAGGTATAAAATACATCCATATTAGAAATAATATAATCTGATTCAAAAAATTTATCCCCTATCATGATCCCTTTTACACTTTTTTTGTCAAGGACTATCTCATTTACCAAAGAACCAAAATGAAATTTTACACCTAATCTTTTTGCTAAACCGACTAAAGCTTCAGTAATCGAAACCATACCTTTAGTAGGAATAAATGTCCCATATGAATTTTCAAAATGTTGAATTAAACTCATTATCCCAGGTGTTTGATATGGGTCTGATCCGTTATATGTAGCATATCTATCGAAAAATTGAATTAAATAAGGAGATGAGAATGCATTTGTATTTACTTGATGTAGTGATTTTTGAATTTCAAAAACTTGAAGTTGCAAGATTGCTTTAATTGTTGAAGCTGAAAAAAATGTTTTAATTTTATGTAATGATTTCTCTAAAAATAAAGTCCCTGTCAGTTCATATTTTTTTTTTGCCTTTTTTAAGTATCTAATAACTTTTTCTCTTGGTTCGTTGAATTTCAATTCAACTTCATCTAAAAACTTTTCTTGGCTACCAAAAGCTGTAAAGGTCTTTCCATCTTGCCAAAAATATTTACAAGACACATCTTTTTTCTTGAAATGAAAATAATCACTGGTATTCTCACCTGCCAATTCAAAAAGCTCTGAAATAAAATGTGGCATAGTAAACAAGGAGGGGCCTGCATCAAAACGATAACCCTTAAGTTTAAAAGATGACAACTTCCCTCCTGGATATTTGTTTTGTTCAAAAATATGTACATTGTAACCTTTAAGAGCTAATCGGACTCCAGAAGCTAATCCTGCAACACCTGACCCTATAATTACAATTTTTTTCATAATGGCAATTTTTGAATTTTATCGGAAATAAGATTGAATCTTGAGAAAAGATCTTCTTTGTACCACTTTTTTTTTCGTGTGGCTTTTACAATGTCAGAATGAATTTGGTCTTTATAAGCAAATTCATTTATTGATTTGAAGTTATCCCAAATGCTAATAGTAGCTTGTTGAATAAAAGGCCATTCACCTATACCCTTATAGTAAAGAACTCCTTTAGTATTTTTTATTGCCTTGCTAGCTTTGGGAACCGCATTCCAAAAAGAAAGTAATCTGTTCCACCTTAATGTAGCGCGAGTAATAACAACAATTTTTTTGTCTACTTTATTTTGAGAATTGTCAGAATCTAATTTAAAAGGATTTTTCCCATCCCAAGATCCATGACTATTTATATTTTTTAAAACTAAATCACGTTGAGTATTAGCCTTTTTTTGGTAATTAATGAATATAGGATGTTGAGTTAAACATTTTTCGTACGATTCATAACAATCCCATACTCCTAAAAATGCATAAGTTGAAAAATCTGGGCGAAGACTAAAACCCTGACCACCACCAGTGCCAAGGAATTTATAAAAAGATAGTCCTTTCACATTGCTAACTTTCTTGGGAGCAACTCCCATCTGTGAAAATGCCCAAAACTTATTTTTAACGAATGAAAATATTGTGATCGAGGTAATCGAATTCATTGATTTTGAGGTATAGCAATTTTTTTTACCTCTATAAATTTATAAAAAGAAATAGAAAAAACGTCTCTGTTTAGGATTTTAGAATTTGACTAATGGAAGTAATCAGCAGAGACGTTTTTGAAACCAAATTTAATTTAAACTTGTTTAAAGATATAGAAAAAACGTTATACAGAAAAAGCTTTTGTTTATTTTTTTTGTTTTTTTTTGAAACATTTAAGAATAAACTTGGTTTTTTTGTAGCAATAGTCTTATTATCAATAGATTAATGGACAGTTAAAAAATATCTTTAAAAAATTAACTTATTAAAAAAAAAATGTTCTTTTGAACTAAAATATATTTTATGAAGAAATTTAATCGATTTGATATTTTTATTTACGTTCTGATTATTGCAAATATTATTGCAATGATTTTAGAGTCACACGAATTTATTAAAGATAGATTTGAAAAAAGCTTTAATTATTTTGAACTTATCTCTATTATAATATTCACATTAGAATACTTCTATCGAATATATGTGAGTTATAATAAATCCAAATGGAAGGGAGTCAGATCATATATATTTAGCTTTTTTGGAGTGGTTGATTTTATATCAATATTACCTTTTTACATTAAACAATTTGTCTTGATTGATGGCCGTTTCTTCAGAATTTTAAGACTATTCCGATTGTCGAGGATATTTAAGCTAGGTCGAGATAGCAAATCTTTAAAACTTTTCATAAAAGCTATATCTGCGGTCCAAAATGAATTAAAATTTACATTTTTCTTATCATTACTATGTATTCTTTTTTCAGCTTCAGCTATTTATTTCTTAGAAAATGAAGCACAACCAGAAATATTTTCAAGTATTACGGCTTCATTGTGGTGGGCTACTGTATCACTTGCAACTGTAGGTTATGGAGATGTGGTGCCGATTACAACTTGGGGGAAAATATTTGCTGGATTTATCTCTCTAATTGGAATTGGAGTTGTAGCGATCCCAACAGGAATAATAAGTGCTTCGTTTGTTGAAGAAATTCATCATTTTAGAAAAAAAAGGTAACTATTGGCGATGTTCAAATTTAAAAATTTTACATATTTAATTATTCTTACAACATGTTTCATAAAGGCTCAGAACTTGGATAATGATATAAAAGATAAAAATATTCTTATAGTTTATGGTGGTTGGGAAGGTCATAAACCAAAACTTTTTGCTGAGAAAATAGCCTCTTGGTTGGAGGAGAAAAAAGCTAATGTTTACATTTCTGATACTACTTCTATATACACTAATACCAAGCTTATGAAAAAATTAGATTTAATTATTCAGCATATAACTATGAGTGAGATATCAGAGAATCAAATAAAAAATTTAACAAACACAATCAAAAATGGTGTAGGGCTTGCTGGATGCCATGGTGGCTTAGGGGATTCATTTAGGAATGATGAAGATTTTCAATATATGGTTGGAGGACAGTTTGTTCAACACCCTGGAGATAGTATAAATTATACAGTAAATATTAGTACAAAAAAAGATCCTATTACAAAAGATATTAATGATTTCAATCTGACCTCTGAGCAATATTATATGCATGTAGACCCTGCTATTGAAGTACTAGCAACAACAAAATTTAGTGGTAAACATGATCCATGGATTAAGGGAGTTGTTATTCCAGTCGTTTGGAAAAAATATTACGGTAAAGGACGTGTTTTTTATAGTTCTATAGGCCACTCAATAGAAAATTTTGAGATACCGCAGGTATGGGAAATAACAACAAGAGGGATTGCCTGGGCCTGTAAGTAAGTTATTTCTTTGTAAAGTTTAGATTTTTCTGCACCTTTTTTATGATATCTTTGTAAAGCTATGAGTAAAAAAATTGCAATTATAGGCTCAGGATTTTCATCTATGTCTGCTGCCTCCTATTTAGCAAAGAGTGGTTTTGAAGTAGATGTTTATGAAAAAAACAAAACTCTTGGTGGAAGGGCCCGTCAACTTAAAAAAGATGGGTTTACTTTTGATATGGGGCCTTCCTGGTATTGGATGCCTGATGTTTTCGAGTCATTTTTTAATGATTTTGGTAAAAAAACAGCAGACTTTTATAAGTTAGAAAGGCTAGACCCTGGTTATCAAGTTTTTTTTGGGGAAAACAAAAGTATTTGCATTGGTGATTCTCTGGAAAAAATTTATAATGTTTTTGAAAAAGAAGAAAAAGGTAGTAGTAAAAAACTTATGAAATTTATCAAAACTGCAAATGAAAATTATAATATAGCTATTAAAGATCTTGTCTATCGCCCAGGAATTAGCCCACTAGAACTTATTACACCGACAACTATAAAAAAGATAAAATATTTTTTAAGTAATATTAAAAGAGACGTATGCAAAGATTTTGTTAGCCCTAAGCTTAGACAAATACTTCAATTTCCTGTCCTTTTCCTTGGTGCTAAACCATCAAAAACTCCTTCGTTCTACAATTTTATGAATTATGCAGATTTTGGATTAGGGACATGGCATCCTGAAAAAGGCATGTATAGTATAGTTAAAGCAATGTCATCATTAGCTAAATCTCTTGGCGTAAAATTCCATACAGAATCTAACGTTCAAAAAATAGTAGTCAATGACTCTAGAAATGTAGCTGGTATAAAAATAAATGGGGATTTTTTTAAAGCTGATGTTGTATTATCAGGTGCAGACTATCAACATTCAGAAACCCTTCTAGATGAAAAATATAGACGGTATAGCAACGCATACTGGGATAAGAAAGTTTTTGCTCCATCTTCACTTTTATTTTATATCGGCTTAAATAAAAAAGTTGAAAATGTATCCCATCATTCTCTTTTTTTTGACGTTGACTTTGACAAACATGCTAGTACTATTTACGACTCCCCTTCTTGGCCAGAAAATCCACTTTTTTATGCAAACTTTCCCTCAATTTCAGATTCTTCAATGGCCCCTAATGGAAAAGAGGCCTGCTTTATACTAGTACCAATCGCTCCTGGAATAGAGGATACAGAAAATATTAGAGATCATTATTTTGAGTTGGTTATTGATAGATTAGAGAAATTAACTCAACAATCAATAAAAAAAGAAATTCTTTTTTGTGAGTCTTTTTGTGTTAATGACTTTATTAATGAATATAATTCCTACAAAGGGAACGCGTATGGATTAGCTAATACACTTTTTCAAACTGCATTTCTACGTCCAAAACTAAAAAGTAAAAAGGTTAAAAATTTGTTTTTCACAGGACAATTAACAGTTCCTGGTCCTGGAGTTCCACCAGCAATAATTTCTGGTAAATTAGTTTCAGATTTAATTTCAAAGACTAATCCTTAGGGTTTAGTACCCACCAAATAAATTCAAACTCACTATCCCTTACAGCAATTACAGAATCTAACATTTTTGTACTTTCAGTCAATGAGTTTCGGTATTCTTGTAGTTGATCTTTTACAGACCATTGCCATAAATCTAATCTTTTGAATAAGTTGTATTTCATGAATTTATCGTTTTGAATATACTTTCTGTTTTCTATCCAAAATTCATTATAATCTAAATTTACCCAAGGTAAATCAAAAACCCATCTATTTGCAACCCTGTCAATAAATTGATTCACATAACGCTCCTCTTTTACTCCAGTATTTTCGATCAAATACTTAAGCTCAGTTCCATCATAAATTTCGGTCATTTTTAAGCCTACATTCCTTGGGAGTAAACGAAATGTTCCGTCTAGTTTAATAGCATCAAAATTGACCCTTGGAGGGTCAAATGGGTTTCTATTATTATACATTCCCATTGGAGAAAAGTAATATTTCCCATCCGGCTCTTCTTCATCTAGCTGCCAATATATAAATATACTATCATTATCTTTTTCCCACTTATCATATTGTTTTTGATACATGTCTGTAACCCAATCAATTTGTTCGATATATTCATCAGTATATGCAATAATTTCATCTACTTCTTGTCTCAAATTTTGTAGATTTTCTATTCCATCATGGCGGTTGTCTGACTCTCCTCCTTGTTGCTCTATACCAAAAGAAACGGTAACACCAAAAACAAGAATAACAAATTCTACAATAGATTTTTTGACTCTATCCCAAAAGTCTTTTATATCAAAACGATCGCCAAGAGTAATTAGTCTTAGAAACCAATTAAGCTTATCCCTTTCAACACCAGCAGACTCATCTGCTGCATCAAACTCTTCTCTTGAAATAAAACCGTCTTTGTTAGTGTCTATTTTATCAAAATCGTCCTTTTTAGCCATCTCTTAATTATAAACTAACAAATATTAATTGTGTAAAATTAATAAAAATGAGTAAAAATGATTTTATACCTGCTTTTTTGAGAATTAAATTAAACTGACTTTTGTAAAATAGGGATCAAAGGATCGTAAATTTCAAGTATTAAATTAAAAAGCTCTTCTTCAAAGTTATTTAAAGTACTTGATTTTATTTCCAAGATGTTCTTTTCCCTACTATTATTTTTTTCAGATGCAGGTATAAAATCATTTTTAAATGTTCTAAGTGGTATGACACCAGCTATAACTTTATCATAATTAAAATCGTCTTTTAAAAAATAGGAATATGAAAGTACTTGGAAAAGAGCATTTTTTTTGACGTTTGTAGTTAAATCTTCCCATTTACCCAAAGTCATATCAGTTGAGCTTAAATTACCTGTTTTATAATCTACAAATCTTAACACTCCATCTACTAAATCAATTCTATCGACAGTTCCTTTAAAATTTTGATTTTCACCCAATGAATTAATATATATAGTTTTTTTGAATTCGTACTCTAAAGCAAGTATTTTAAGTTTTAAGCCATTTAGTACTAGATTCCTTTCAGAAAGTATAAATTTTGATATAATTTTTCTTACGACACTATAAATCAATGCATTTTTACCTGTTCTTATATTTTTATTAATAGTTATTAAATTAAATTTATCATCTAATTTTTTTGGAATAGTTTCAAGCATTTCATCGTAATAATTTGTTTTCATGACCATTGCAAGGTAAGGTGAATATAAATCTTCAAGTACTTGATGAACAATAACACCTTTATCTATTGCACTTAAATATTTACTGGATTCTTTTGATTCAGGTATTTTAAGAACCCTCTTTTCATAAAATGAATATGGATCCCTTATATATTGGCATAGAGAAGATGGTGAAAACCCATCCTTACCTATTTTTTTCAAATCAATTAAAATTTTCTCTGTCTTTTCAACTATTTTACTCTTTGTTCTTTGCTCAGGTAAGGGCAATTGGATTTTCTTTTGCTTTAATTTATGATTAGGCTCTTTGAAATATTCTAATTGCATTAAAAATCTGCTTGGTTCTGAAGAAATGAAATCTTCGGAAGAAGCATTATATAAAAGGAATATTTTTTTAGCTCTCTGTAAAAGCCTAAAAAAATAATATGAATAGAGATGGTCTTTTTCTAAGAATGTATTCATTTCAAACTTTTTCCTTACATCAAATGGAAAAAACGAAAATGAATTTTCTCCTTTAGGTAAAATCCCCTCATTTAAGTTTGTAATTATAACATTATCAAAATCCAAAAGCCGTGTTTCTAATAATCCCATAATTTGGATTCCATTTAATGGATCTCCATCAAAATTTAACATTTCTTCAGATAACATAGTCTCAAAAACCATTCTTATATCTGAAACCGATTTTATGAAATTGTAATCTTGGCAATATTTATTAAGTTTTTCAAGGAACCCAAGAAAAATATTACAAACCTGAATGTGATAAGGCTCATCTTCTTCGGCTATAAAACTGTTTCTAACAATTTTTATTATATTTTCTATCTGTTTTAAAAATTGTTTTGAATTTTTGAAAGGAGTATAAAATAGTGCTCCTGTTTCATCATTTTTACAAAGTTCATGTGCTTGAATGTAGTTAAGGTTTTTTTGAATTAATGAATAGCTTCTTGAATTTGTTTTTTTAAAAATTCTTTTTACAAAGATTACCATAGAAAATTCTTTAATTTGTCGGTAAGGAAACCCCTTTCGGCTAAGACTTTCGTGTAGTTCAAAATATAATCTAAGAAACCCTGCTAGTAGAGTGTTTTTTAGTGGATACCCCATCGTAACATTCCATGGTAATTTTTCAGGTAATGCCGAAAGTGACGGTTTTAGAAGGTTTTCATCTCCAAAAACTATCACTGTTGATTCTTCAGGCTGCTCTATATATATATCACAAGCAATTTTCACTGCCGTTTTTGCCTGTGTGTTGTTATTAAATATTTTAAGAATTTCAATTTTTTTTGGTTTTGAAAACAAATTTTGAAACTCTGGTTTTTTTTGTTTTTTAAGAACTTTCCAATCTTTATAATATTTTCTTATAAAATGTCCTGCACTATGATATGAGTCTTCAAAGAATTTAAGGTCAATATCCCAAATAATTTCTGCTTTCTGTGCTGAAATCATCTCTTGGATTAAAATTGCTTCAGATTTTGTTAGTGCATTAAACCCTATAAAAAAATGATACGGGATTTCCTCTTCAATGTAAAATGGTAAATTTTTTATGGCTTCTCTAATCCGTAATCCATAATAACCATTTTGACTATTTAAAAGTTTTTTATAGAGTTTATTGTAGTAAATAAATATTCTTCCTTGCAGATTATAATGAATTTTGCTTAGCTCTCTTTTTTTCTCTGGTCCCCAATTTTCTATATTCTTAATAGCTGTCATATAATTGAAAAGTTCTTTGCTATCTATTAGTTGACTATCGATCTCATTGAATTCTTCAATCAAATTAAAAGCCCAGCTGGAAAAATGACTAAATGATTCTAATTCCTTCCTAGGAGTATTTTCCTTATAAATCTCATAAAAATTGAAAAGTATTTCATGTCTTGATATAGAATTGATTCCTGAGATATCTTTAACAAATTCCTCAATAGTTAAAATTTTTGGGGCAATAATTGGTCGGTCAATAACTTTTTTAAAAGATTCTTTCAAAAAAATTACAGCCCTTTTATTTGGCACTATAACTTTAATATTATCCCATTGATGACTTTTAAAAGCTATTTTCTGGGCAACATAATCTAAAAAAGTTTGCATATTTAAATGTAAAAAATCAGATTTGAAATTATCAGCTGTAAACTTAAAGAGTTAAAATTTTGTTTTTTTAATTTTTAAAACTTGAACTTTATCACCTATATAAACTAAAATATTTTCTATATCAAAATACCCCATGTTATTTAAAACTGTTGAGTAAGATAAGATTTGTGATTCATCTGTTTTTTTTGGAGTTCCTGTTTTGTAATCAATTATACATACTCCCCCAGATTTTTTAATATTTATTCGATCTGGCCTCAGAGTGGGTCCATTTGGAACAAGTAAATCTTCTTCACACAAAACTTTATCTTCACCATTATATATAGACTTTAATTGAGTATGTGTAACAACTTTTCTTAGGCTTTTTTCAATAATACTTTTTGTTTTAATTGAAATGATTTTATCATCTATGGCATTTTGAACAACACCAGCAACCATATCTGAAGTAATTATTTGAGCCAGCAAATTATGTATTAAAATACCCTTTACTTGAGAGCTATTAAAATTTTTATTTTTTATGGAATCCAATACAAAGTGTTGTTTCCAATTTAGATTTAACGGTAAGGAATAATTATTTTTTTCCCCAGACTTTCCAATAAAATTTCGGTTTTTGTTGGCTCTTATCAATAATTTTCCCCTAATAAATGGGGTTTTTGAATTAAAACTATCTACCTCACTTAAAATATATTTTTTTAGTAAATGAGCATAGGTGTTTTCTCCTTCGTCAACTTCCTTCGTAATTATAAACATTGCCTCTACGGCTCGGGTTAATGCCACGTAAAGAACGTTAAAAGCATCTAATTTTTGATTAAGGCGGTATGACTTATGTAACTCATTTCCTTCTTCTCCATAAGTTTCAATTTCATTTGAGAAATTAAACCATCCCCATCCAACATTTTTTAAGTTTTTATCTTTGAAGGGAAACCATATTTTCTCAATAACATTCGGATATATTAAAGAATCCATAAATGGAAGAATAACAATAGGAAATTCGAGGCCTTTTGCTTTGTGTATAGTCATAAGTTTAATAGACTCATTACTCTCTGATGTTGCTATTCTTAACTTAGAAGAAATTGATTCCCAGTGATTTAAATAGGAATCTATCGAAGCTGCAGATAATTTTGAATACTCTAATACATCTTCCAAAAATGATGATATATATATATCATCCATGTCAAAAATCGATAACCTAATTAAGACGTGATCAACAGCGTCCGCAATTGTTTTAGATTTAATTTTTTCTAGATCGAATTTTAATCCAAACTTATTTTCAAGATGACTAAAAAAAATAGATGTTTTGACATTCAAATTATTTACTGCGAAATGGTGATAATCATTAATGTTACTATCGCTTAATTCATATAAAATATCAAATACAGTTTTATGATGTCGAGATGAATTTGGATTTGAAGACAAATACAAAATGGCAATTATTAATTGTACTTTATTAGAATGATTTACTAACATGGATTCAGATGATGATATATTAAAACCCTCTTTTATTAGTTCAATACCAATTTCTTTAGCTTGTTCTTTTTTTCGGACCAAAATTGCAATATCAGTTTGATCATATCCGTCTCTAATAAGTTTTTTTGTAATATCTACTGTTTTTGAAATATATTGTAGAGTAGTTATTCCTTTTGTTCCTACACTACTTATAGCTTGAACATTTACATACCCCCCTTCATAAATATATTTTTGCTGACTTGACTCACCATAAAGCTTTCTATAATATTTATTTTCAAAACTATTTGATATAATTTGGAAAAGACCTTTATTAAAATTTACAATTTCTTTTAATGATCTGTAATTTATTTTTAAAATGTCTTGGCTAGCAGAAATTTGAAAAGGGTTTTTAATATTATTAACCAAGTCAATAAATTGGTTCATGTCTCCTCCTCTCCACCTATAGATGGACTGCTTTGGATCACCCACCAGAAAAAGGGACCCTTTTTTTCCAGATAAGCTTTCACCTTCAATAGAATTAGAAATTAAAGGAATTAAATTATTCCACTGCAAAGTAGATGTATCTTGAAATTCGTCTAAAAAATAATGTTGGTACCTTGAACCTAATCTTTCATAGATAAATGGGGCAGGTTCATTTTTAACTAAAAGGTTAATTTTTTTATTAAAGTCTGAGTTAATCCTAATTTTTTTTTCATTCTGAATTTTTTCCAATCGGTCTTCCATCAATTGCAAAAGGAATCTTAGGGTCCAAGATGCGAGAGTTCGTTGAATTAATAATATTTGGATAATACTTTTTTTAACACAAAAAAAATAGTGCTCAATTTTATCTTTATTATTATCGATTAAAACTTTTTTTTCTTCAGTTAAAGAAGAATTATATATAGGTTTTTCACCCGATAACGAAGATTCTAATTGTTTAAAATATTTTGTGGTGAATAATCCCTTACAAATATTTTCAAAATACTTATGAACTCTATTTTGAGTGAAATCATTAGCTCTTAAATCTAAACTCTTTAAAAGATTTAATGCCTCTCTAGAATTTTTTAAAACTTTTAATTTCTCATTTTTTAAATAATTGCTTAATAAAATTCTATCAGATTTTAATTTTTTAGTATTCCTTTTTTTGATATAATTTACAGGGATTCTGTCATTCTCATTAAAAAGTATAGGAATGAATTCTTTTAAATCTATTTCTACATCCCAATCTTTATCATTGTTTATTTTTTGCAGACTAAAATCCAAAAGATACTTTGATATTAATCCATCTATTCCTATCTCCTCGATAATTGAATCTATTGTCTCCTCAATTAAACTTTCTGAATCTAAAGATACTTCGAAACCAAATGGCAAATTAAATTCACGATAAAATGTTCTGACCAATCTATGGGTAAATTTATCAAGTGTAATTACACTGAAAGAACCATATTCTAAAAAAATTTTTTTTAAAATGAGCATTGACCTAGAAGCCAACTCTTGTTTCGAAATATCAAAAAATTTACAAAAATCGTCCGAGTAGGATTTTGCATCATTTGATTCAATGGAAAGTAAAAATAATGTCTCAAGTATTCTACTTTTCATTGAATTAACTGATTTATTAGTAAATGTCAATGCTAAAGAATGTCTGAAAGTATTATCAGAGGGATCTTCCAACAAAATTTTTAAATATTCATATACCAGTTTATAAGTTTTCCCAGAACCTGCCGATGCACTTATAATTTTAAAATTATTTTTACCCAAAATGTTAAAATTCTAATTTAAATTTAATGCTTTTACAATCTTTGTCTTTTATTGCAAAAAGAAATTTTAATTTTGTTAAATCTTAAAAAATAAAACATGGCTTTTGAATTACCCTCTTTATCATATGGTTACAATGAATTAGAACCTCACATTGATGCTAAGACAATGGAAATCCATCATTCTAAGCATCATAATGGTTACACCAATAATCTCAACAACGCTATTGCTGATACGCCCCTTGCAGATCTCTCGATTGAAGAAATATTAAATGGGTTAGATCTAAATAACAAAGCAGTACGAAATAACGGTGGAGGTTTCTATAATCATTGTTTATTTTGGAAAACAATGTCTCCTAATGGTGGCGGTTTACCTGAAGGTGTCTTATTAAATGCGATAGATAATGAATTTGGCACATTCGAGAATTTTAAAACAGAATTTTCCAAAGTGGCTGCGACCCAGTTTGGCTCAGGTTGGGCTTGGCTTTGTGCAAATAAAGGTGGTTCTGTTGAGGTATGCTCAACTGCTAATCAGGATAATCCTTTGATGCCTGGAATTAGTTGCTCAGGGACTCCTATTTTAGGAATTGATGTCTGGGAACATGCATACTATTTAAACTATCAAAACAGAAGACCAGATTACATTAATGCATTTTTTAATGTCATTAACTGGGAAAAAGTTACAAGCTTGTACAATGAAGTAAAATAATTCTATATCCTAAATTTAATATATTCTACAGGAGAAGAGAAGCCTAGTAAGCCCTTTTATTTTTTTTCTCTACAAAATTCACGAAAGCTTTGTTCACAACCCTACGACCACCAGGTGTTGGATAATCTCCTGAGAAATACCAATCACCATGATTTTTGGGGCAAGCTTTATTAAGCCCATCAATTGTTTGGAAAATAACCTCTATCTCCGCATTTATATTATTGGCTTTTAACATTTCTGAAATCTTATATGAGATTTCTTTATCAGAAAATGGTTTATATATCTCTTTAACATAATTTACAGGAGATTCTATTTCATTTTCTATACTATTTAAACAATTTTGATACACATCTTTCACGATTGTTTCTTTAGTTCCGCAGTCCTCATGAAGCTTCAAAGCGGCACGAAATGCAATAAATTCTTCTAATTTAGCCATATCAATACCATAACAGTCTGGATACCTAATTTGTGGAGCGCTAGAAACAATAATAATTTTTTTAGGCTTCAAACGATCTAGCATTCTCAATATACTTTTCTGTAAAGTAGTTCCCCTAACAATACTGTCATCCATAATTACAAGATTATCACTATTTTTAACAACACCGTATGTTATGTCATAAACATGAGCTACGAGATCATCTCGGTCACTATCTTCAGTAATAAATGTTCTTAGTTTTGCATCTTTTATAGCAATTTTTTCAATTCTTGGTTTTAAGTTTAACATCTTAGTTAGCTTGTCGATATTGAGTTTTTTTTCTTTATTCAACTCTTTCTTTAAAAGATCTCTTACGTGATCTTGAACTGCCCCAATCATACCATAAAACGATGTCTCAGCTGTATTTGGTATAAAAGAAAAAACTGTATTTTCTAAGTCCCCTTTTATAGATTTATATACTTGAGGGAATAGAGCTTTGCCTAAATTTTTTCTTTCCTGATATATTTCCGAATCTCCTCCTCGAGAAAAATAGATTCTCTCAAATGAGCATGCTTTTTTTTCGTTAGACTTTAAAATTTCTTTAATGTGTGTACTCCCATTTTTTTTAGTAATTATTGCATATCCTGGACTCAATTCCTCTACCTTAGAGTAAGGCACGTCAAATACTGTTTGTATTGCCGGGCGTTCAGATGCTACTACAACAATCTCATCATCTGAATAATAATAAACTGGTCGAATTCCAACTGGATCTCTAAGAACAAAAGAATCTCCATGGCCTAAGAGCCCCGCCATTGCGTATCCTCCATCCCAATTTTTTGATGCCTTGCGTAAAATCTTAGATAGCTTCAAACGCTCTGCTATCAGTGGGGAAGCTTCGGCTTTAGTATAGCCTTCGTTACGCAAGTTTTTGTAAATCTTTGCTACAGCATCGTCAAGGAAATGACCTATTTTCTCCATCACAGTAACAGTATCAGCTCTCTCCTTAGGATGCTGGCCGAGATCAACGAGATTATCAAAAAGTTGATTCACGTTTGTAAGATTAAAATTTCCCGCTACAATTAGATTTCGATGCATCCAATTATTTTGCCTTAAAAAGGGATGAACACTTTCGATATTATTTTTACCAAAGGTTCCATAACGAACATGTCCAAGCATTAACTCACCTATATATGGAACTTCTTTTTTTAGTTTTTCTATATCAGATAACAGATCTGGTGAAGTTTTAATTTGCTTTGCTACTCGCTCCTTAATGGTTTTAAAAATATTTTGAATGGGTTGTGGTTTAGCAGATCTAACCCTACTTATATAACGCTCCCCTGGCGACATGTCATATTTAATACTCGCAAAACCAGCACCATCTTGTCCACGATTATGTTGTTTCTCCATCAATAAATACATTTTATTAATCCCATACAATGCACTACCATATTTTTCTTTATAGAATAATAATGGTTTTTTTAATTGTAAAAGGGCAATGCCACATTCATGCTTAATGATATCGCTCATCTGAATAATTTGATATTGAGTTATTTAAATTTCAAAATCTGTTAACGATTTAAATTCTTTTATTCTTTTATTTAATTTTAAACGTGTCAAATTTTCTAATTCTTTAGTCCCAAATTGCTGTACGGTAAATGAAGCAATTGCTGACCCAATTACAGCAGCCGTTTTCATTGCCTGAAAAGAAACTTGTTTTTTTTCAGATAAACTCCCTGCAAAACCTCCAATAAAACTATCACCAGCACCAGTGGGATCAAAAATTTTTTTAATTGGAAATGCAGGTACCTGAAAAATTTTTTTGTCACAAAAAAGGATTGCTCCATGCTCTCCCTTTTTTATAATTACATTTTTTGGACCCATGGCTTGGAGTTTGTAAGCTGAATCAATTGTTGATTGTGAATTAGTCAACTGTTTTGCCTCCTCATCATTTACAGAAATTAAATCGACTTTACTTATTATTTCATCTAATTTTTTTCTATAACCTTCTATCCAAAAATTCATAGTATCCATAATTACAAATTTTGGATTTTTCATTTGATTCAAAACATCTAATTGACGATTAGGATCTAAATTTCCCAACAATACAATACTTGCATCTAAAAACTTAATTGGGACAACTGGTTTAAATTTAGTTAAAACATTTAATTGTGTGTCTAAGGTTATTCTATCATTTAAATTATCAAGATATCTGCCGCTCCAAAAAAATGTTTTTTCGTTTGGTATAAAATCGACTCCTGATGTATCTAATCCATTGGATTCCAATAATTTAACATGCGAATTCTTGAAGTCTTCTCCTACTATTGAGACTAAACAACATGAGGTTTTGAACTTAGATGCAGATAAACCAATATAGGTGGCGCACCCTCCTAAAATTTTTTTTGCCATACCTGAAGGTGATTCTATTGAATCATAAGCAATGGTGCCCAAAACCAAAAGTTTATTGTTCATTTTGTAAAATTAGTAAAGTCTATCGCCTTCTTCGCGTTTTTAAAACATATATCTTCTTTGATAGCATAATTAATCTAGTTAAATTATTTTATTGTTTGTTTCAAAAACTATATCTCTAGCTAAGTTTTTCTTTTTTGCAGCAATTGATGCCATAGTATCACATCTTTCATTTTGAGGATGGTTGTTGTGTCCCTTTATCCACTGAAAAGAAACTTTATGTTTTTTGTAAACCTTTAAAAAACGTATCCAAAGATCACTATTCTTTTTACCCTTAAAATTTACTTTCTGCCAATTAAATAGCCATTTTTTTTCAACAGCATCAATCACATATTTTGAATCACTGTAAACAGTGACTTTAATCCCTGATTCCTTAAGCTTCTCTAACCCAACAATAACTGCTAATAATTCCATCCTATTATTGGTTGTAAGAAAATAACCTTCCGAAAACTCTTTTTTGTATGATGTGCCAACCCATTCTAATATTATACCGTAACCTCCTGGGCCAGGATTACCTAGAGAAGACCCATCGCTGTACAAGTGAACAGATTTATTCTTCATTAACTTGACTTGTTAATAATTTTTGAATGATTTTTGGAAAATATCTGTATTCCAATTGATGTACTTTGAAAGCAATTTCCTCAATTGTATCATCAGGATCAATTTCAACTTTCTTTTGAAATATAATTTTACCCTTATCAAAGGCTTCATTTACATAATGAATAGTGATGCCGGTTTCTTTTTCTTTATTTCTCTTTACCGCTTGATGAACATGCTTACCAAACATTCCTTTACCACCATATTTGGGTAAAAGGGCCGGGTGAATATTGAGTATTTTATCTGGAAAGGCTTGAATCCAGTCTGGTCCTAATTTTAAAAGAAAACCTGCCAAAACAACTAAATTTGGACTTTCAGAACAGATAATTTTAAGTAAACCCCCTTCGTCAAAAAAAATATTATCAAATACCTCTACTTTAATTCCATATTCTTTAACCCGTTCTATAACTCTAGCCAATCGATTATTAGTATAAACAGATATTATCTCAACTTCATTATCCTTATGAAAAAAA
>CEOK01021324.1_pt1 | contig 22529 bp, 23 predicted proteins | sample 427001 | NCBI WGS metagenome assembly CEOK01 (sample SAMEA2591108, study PRJEB7988) | marine metagenome | isolation source: saline water (ENVO:00002010), including | reverse complement strand
TTTTACAAAGATAATAAAGCCAATCACTAGAAGAAATATTGAGTAGAATTGCCCTCGACTCAGTCCCATAATTAAAGCTGCATCTGGTGCTCGAAATAGTTCATTAAATATCCGAAATGCACTGTAGAGGATGAGGAATTCCCCAACGAGTTGTCCTGAGGAATACTTGGTGAACCAAAATCTGTACTGTAAATAAATTAAGGGAATGAAACCTTCACTGAGCGATGCGTATATTTGGGAAGGGTGCCTGGGTTGAATTCCGTAATAGTCAGTTAATGTACTGTAACTCATTGGGCTATTAGGAAAGAGTACTGCCCAAGGTACAGTTGTGATTTTTCCCCATAGCTCTCCGTTCATGAAATTGGCTAAGCGTCCAAGCATAATGCCCAGAGGGGCAATGCTTACTATACAATCTCCGAGAGACCATGGATTGTAGTTTCTTTGTTTAGTAAAAAGAAAATGGACGAATAAAACACCGATAATGCCTCCGTGACTGGACATGCCTCCTTGATCAATACGAAAAAATAAAAGAGGATTCGCTAAAAAATCATTTAAATCATAAAAGAGCATGTAGCCGAGACGACCTCCTATCAGTACGCCCAATATAATATAGGTCATGAAGTCAGATCGTTCTCTCGCATTGATGGGAAATCTCTCTTTTTTATCACTGTAATAGAGAAACCACCAAGTGAGTAAGAATCCGAGTAAATAGGACAGTCCATAGAAACGTATCCCTTCCAGTCCAAGGGGATTTTCAGGGAATTCTAAAAGAAAGGGACTTAAGTCATGTACCCAATAATCTAGATTTTTTTCTGACATAAACTGATTTTAAATTGTGCTTTATCATTCTTTTTTACCGTTATTGAAAATTTTTACTTTTAAAACAGATTTTTAAAATTTATACAAGGATATGCATATGGTTTATCCTTTATCATTATTACTCTGTTTTATTTTTAGTAGTGCTTTTGTCAGTGGAAACTTATCGGCTCAAAATCAAGAAGCTCGTGCATTAGTGGCTGACCTATCTCAAGATATTGCATTGATGGATCGCCAAGTCCGTGGCTTGAAGTTGGATATTGAAATTCTAAAAGAAAATCAAGCGGAGACAAACAAACAATCATCCATTCGTGCTTTGGAAATAAAGCTGAATCAAATGAGTAATGATTTAAATGCACTAAAAACAGCAATATCGGCACAAGAAAAACGAATAAAGCAAGCGGTCTTAGATGAGGTAGCAAAGCAAATGAATGTTTATGTTTCCAATATTAATAGTCAGCTAGGCTTAAAGAATAATTCAGAAAAGAAGTCCGAAGTAAAAGAGGTTTTTACCGATAACTATCCTAAATCAGGAGTGAGTTATGAAGTACAGTCTGGGGATACGCTCAGCCAAATAGCGGTGCAATTTGGTTCGAAAGTAGAATACATACAAAATGCGAACCAAATTAATGATCCGGCAAGAGATTTACGAGTTGGCGATATTATTTTTATACCATTAACTGAAGATTAATTATTATGGCACAATCAAAGAATAGACTGGGAAGAGGATTAGGTGGATTAATTAGTGGCGGCGGAGTTGCTCGGCCTAATAAGACTCAAGAAATCGCTACTCCCGAAACTAAAGTAAAAGCGAAAGGGGAAGGGAAAGGGACCCCATCTTCATCAAAAGGGACGAAAGGGAACAGTCCAATCCCTGCTCAAAGTACAGGCTTGGGATATCAAGAGATCGCTTTAGGAAAAATTAAAGCGAATCCCTATCAGCCGAGAAGAGAGATAGCCGAGAAACAAGTAAAAGAATTAGCTCAGAGCATTCAGTCTGAAGGGCTGCTTCAGCCCATTGTTGTGCGCTCGACCGGCAAGGGATATGAACTGATTGCAGGAGAGCGTCGTCTCCGAGCCTTTAAATTTTTAAAATCAAAAACCATCCCGTGTCGTGTCATTGAAGCAAGTGATGCATCATCGGCTTCGTTAGCTTTAATCGAGAATTTGCAAAGAGAAAATCTTAATCCGATAGATGAAGCTTTAGGCTATGCAAGTTTGGTAAGAGATTTTGATTTAACTCAAGAAGCTGCAGCTGATCGGGTGGGTAAAGGAAGAGCCACAGTAGCGAATGCACTTAGGTTGCTTTCATTGAGTGAGGAAATACAAGGATTTTTAAGTCGGCGTTTGCTTTCTACGGGCCACGCTAAAGTTTTATTAGGAGTTAAGGACGATGCGCAACAACACTTGTTGGCTCGCCGAATTATTGAATCAAACTTGAGTGTTCGTGAAGCTGAGAAAATCGTCAAACGATTGAATGAAGGGCTTGAACCATCGGATGGATTGGGATCAGGTAATGATAATTCGGGCAAGACTAGTAGTCGTGCAGAAAATACGGCAATTGCTGATTTGGAGAAGCGAATTGAAAAGCACTTTAATACCAATGTGAGTATTCAGCATGGAAAAAAGAAAGGTAAACTAGTGATTGAATATTTTGGTAATGAAGACCTTGATAGGCTTTTAGAACTGCTTGGGATTAACCAACGTTAGTTGAAGGAGATTTAACAATGGGTAAACAATATTGGTTAATGAAATCGGAGCCGGATACGTTTTCGTTTCAAGATTTAAAAGATCGTCCGAAGCAAAGAGAGCCTTGGGATGGAGTGCGTAACTATCAGGCAAGGAATTTCATGAGAGACGGGATGTCCGTTGGTGATGGTGTTCTTTTTTACCATTCCAACACAAAGCCTCCAGGTATCGTTGGCTTAGCGGAAGTAGTCAGTGAAGCTTATACAGATCCTACGGCTTTTGATAAACAGTCTAAATATTATGACGAAAAAAGTGATCCCAATAACCCAAGGTGGTTTTTAGTAGACGTTGCGTATAAGAAAGACTTTAAGCATCAAGTCAGTCTTGAAGCGATGAAAGTAATGCCTGAATTAGCCGAGATGAAAGTTTTACAAAAAGGGAATCGTTTGTCGATCACACCCGTCAGCGAAAACGAATATAAGGCGATATGTGCCGCCGGACTGTAAATCAGGATTAGGGCTGGATCGATTGACTTTGGTTTGGGCTTTCGACTTCCACCTGTTGTTTGCTTTGGAAAAGTTTAAAAATAGTCATCGTAGATGCGATAGCTAAGATAAGTAAAACGGCTCCTAGGAGAATTCCTTTAGTTGTCATAAGTATTTGTTGTGTATATTAAGATAAGCGATCTCTATAATCTTGATAAGTAAAAGAACGGACAAGCTTGAGTCCATTGCTTTGGTCAAAAAGACAAATCGCAGGAAGAGGAACTCCGTTAAACGTTGAAGTCTTCACCATCGTGTAATGCGACATGTCTAAAAATTGTAGCGTATCGTTTATCTTTAAAGGTTTTTCAAATGAATAGTCGCCTATCGTATCACCCGCAAGGCAGGATAAGCCACCGAGTCGATATGTATGTGCCTTCTCATTAGCGGGGAATGCGTTTAAAATATTTGGACGATAAGGCATTTCAAGAATATCGGGCATGTGGCAGGTAGCGGAGATATTGAGAATGGCATTGTGTGTATTTTCAGTTTCTAAAATATCCAAAACTTTTGCATTCAGTATTCCGGTATGCAATGCAACCGCTTCCCCTGGCTCTAAATAAATGGTGAGTTTGTATTTCTTTTGAAAATATTCAATAATCTCACATAGACGTTTGATATCATAATTTGGTCGAGTGATGTGATGCCCGCCTCCAAAATTCAGCCATTTACAATGAGTGATGATGTCTTTGAATTTGGTCTCAAATGCTAAGGCTGTTTGTTCTAAGGCATCTGCGTCCTCTTCGCATAGAGAGTGAAAGTGCAACCCACTAATGGAAGCTAAAGATGTATTAGAACAGTCCTTTAGATTTTTCTCTAAAGTTGCACGAATCGTACCAAGCCTAGAATCCATAGTGCACGGATTATATAAATCGTTGTTTCCTGTCGAAAATTGGGGGTTTATCCGAAGACCGAATTCTGGGCGTCTTTGTCCTTCGGTTGCTGTAATGCCCATAGCCAATTGTTGCATGGAATTAAAAATAATGGTGTCACAGAAAGATGCTAGTTGAACAACATCTTTAGAAGTGAAGGCGGGAGAATATACATGTATCTCTTTACCAAAGTGTTCTTTTGCTAAAAGTGCTTCATTGACTCCGCTAGAACTCGTACCATCTAAAAATTCCCTTAAAATTGGATAAGTACTGAAGCATGAAAAACCTTTTTGCGCTAGAAGTATCTTAGCCCCAGTTTTCTCTCTAATACCCTTCAGGATTTGCCCATTCGCTTTTAATAAATCCGTGTGTATGATAAAAGCAGGATTCGGGACTTCCTTAAAGGGGATTTTCTTAAACTGCGCAATTCGTGATTCCGGAATTTCTGGCGTAGGATTTTGCATATTTTAATTTAAGAAAAAGGTGACCGAGTCTTTGATGAAGACTTACAATAAATAAAAAGTTTAGTTTGCATTCAAGTTTCAAAACACTAAATGTCTTTAAGAATTAAACAGTTTAAATATAAATCTTATCTATTATGCAAAAATATACTCTAAATGTGAAAACCCGTATCCCTTCGAATAAAGGTGCTCTTAAGCAACTTCGAAAAGCGGGTGAAATACCAGGAAATATTTACAGTAAAGGCAATGCGAAGTCTATTTCTGTATCTACGATAGCTTTTAGAAATGTGAACAAAGAAATTGGTGGTGGAGCAGGTTTGATTGAGCTTAAGGATGAAAATGGTGATTTAGCTTTGACTCACGTTAAAGGAGTACAAGTGAACCCAATCTCCCGTGTTATAGAACATATTGACTTTCATGAGGTAGCACGCGGTGAGACCTTTGACTCAAAAATACCAGTTGTGCTTACTGGAGTTAATGATTGCTTAGGTGTGAAGAACGATGGCGGAATGTTGGATCACAAAACATTAGAGCTAGAGATTCGTTGCCGTCCTTCTAAATTGCCAGAAAATATCACAGTAGATGTATCTGGCTTAAATGTAGGTGATGCAATCCATGTTGATGATTTAGGCGCAATTGAAGATGTTGAATTCTTGAATACAGGGATTCAGGTGATCGTTTCTTGCCAACCTCCAACAGTAGCTGCAGCTACAGATGAAGCTGGATCAACTGAAGCTTCAGAGGAAACTGCTGAAGGAGATGCATCTAGTGAAGCAAGCGAAAGTGCTGAAGGGAAAGATGGCGAAGATAGTGCAGAAAGTTAGTCCTTTCTTTTATTTATCACTCAACTACTATTTATGACTGTGAAAGTCATTGTTGGACTCGGAAATCCAGGAGACGAATATAAGGAAACTCGTCACAATATTGGCTTTGCCTTGTTGGATTGCTTAGCGGAGCATTTTTCTTTCAATTGGAAATTCGATAAGAAATTTAATGCTGAAATAGCTGAGGGTATTTTCAACGATCAAAAGATAAGTTTGATCAAACCACAGACATTTATGAACCTCAGTGGTCATACAGTTGAAAAATTTAAAGAATACTACAAATTAAACAACGACTCATTTCTTGTTGTTTATGATGATTATAACCTGAATTTAGGCCAATCTAAGTTGAAAATGGGTGGTGCCGATGGTGGACATAATGGTATTTCAAGTATAATTCTTCAAATTGGTGTAGATTTTCCTCGATTTCGTCTTGGAATTCATCCTAAATATAAATTTTCCCTAAATTTGTCAGATTTTGTTTTAGGCCGTTTTGATCAATCAGAACAGCAAATCTTAAATCAAATGTTCACCCATTGGATAAAAGATGTAAGACTGATTCTTGACGAAGGTATTGAAAAAGCAATGAATCAAACTAATAAAAGAAATACAGTCGAACATGAACAAAACAGTGAATAGAGAGTACAAAACTACATTTATCTTGGATTTAAGAGAAACGGAAGATGATGTCGCTAAAGTATCAGCAGACATCAAAGAGATTTTGAGTACACTAGGTGCCTCTGTTAGCGAAAGTGAAGATCTTGGCATTAAAGAATTCACAAGAGCAGTGGATCCAAATTTCAAACAAGCACATTATCTGGAAGTTTATTTTTCTGGAAGCGCATCTGTTCCTCAGGAATTGAAAGAGAAATTACACCTAGACAAGCGAGTGAACCGCATATTTGTAGAATCTAACAATTAATCAAGCTATGGCATCTTTTAATAAAGTTATATTAGTTGGAAACCTAACTCGTGACCCAGAATTAAGAGTAACGGGAACAGGGCTTTCAATTTGTAAAATAGGCTTAGCTGTAAATCGTTCCTACACGAGCAAAGATGGTGAGTCTAAAGACGAAACAACTTATGTGGATGTCGATGCGTTTGGCAAGCAGGCCGAAATTTTAGGTAAATACATGCAAAAGGGTCGTCCTCTAATGGTAGAAGGTCGACTAAAGCTAGACCAATGGGAGTCCAATGATGGGCAAAAGCGCAGTAAATTAGGTGTGGTATTAGAGTCGTTTCAATTTCTTGGTGGTCGTGATGATAACGCTCCACGTAGTACAAATGCTTCAGAGTCAAACACACAAGCTACCAGCAATGACACTCAAGAGGAATCTTTCGATGGAGATGTTCCATTTTAATCTATAAGAAAAATTTAAGGTAAATATTATGGCAAACAGTGATATACTATTATTAGAGGCAATTAAAGGCCTAGGGTCTGAAGGAGATACAGTTTCAGTACGTGCAGGATACGCTCGTAATTTCTTATTTCCTCGTAAATTAGCAATTCCAGTCAATCAAGGGAATCGGAAGCAAATTGAATCTTTGAAGGTCGCAAAAGAAAAGCGTGTCGCCGAAGAATTAGAAGCTTCAAAATCTTTAGCTGAGAAAATTGAACAAACCAACATCTCAATCGCAGTGAAAACTGGCGATAATGGTAAAATGTTTGGCTCGGTTACAAGTGCAGACATTTTAACTCGTTTAGAAGAAGAGAATGTTCTGCTGGAGAAAAAACAATTGAATGTGGCTCAGCCAATTAAAGATCTTGGGTCTCATAAAATTCAGGTTAAATTAAACTCCGAAATCGAAGCGACTTTTAATTTAGAAATTGTCTCAGAAAATCCAATCATCCCAGAGAGCGAAGTAGAAGAAGCGAACGAGGAAGATTCTCAAGACGATTCTTAAATCTTAATTCATCGAGTCCGCCCAAAATGCCTATTGAATCGAAATCTAAAAATAGAGATTCAAGACCGTTTTCAAATTCAAAATCTGAACTGGATATTAATCGAGTTCAGCCACATAGTTTAGAAGCTGAAGAAGGTCTTTTGGCTGCCTGTTTGATCGATGGTGGTAGAGATGTCTTAACCGACTGCATTGAGCGCAAAATTTCACCTCAATGCTTTATAAAGCCTACACATGAAACGCTCTTTAAGGCATTATTGGAACTCTATCAAGAGGGTGACCCAATTGATGAGATTTTGCTTTTTGAGCATTTAAAGAAAATAGGCAAAGACGAAGAAGTTGGAGGGATTGCTGCAATTTATGCGATTAAAGACCGTATTCAAACGGCGGTTCATTCAAGGTATTTTGCTAAAATCGTCCACGAAAAGTACTTACTTCGTCGAATGATTCGCACTTCAAGGGAAACCATTGATGCGTGTTACGAACAACAAGAGGATATTGAAGTTTTTATTGAAAAAATTGAGCAATCGATATTTGAGATCAGTCAAGATCGCGTCACTGATGGAGCAAAGACGATTAAAGAAGCTGTCGAAAAAGCTGAGATAAATATACAATCTATTCTAAGTAATAAGCAGGATCACGGAGTAGATTCAGGATTTAAAGATTTGGATGGACTCACTTATGGTTTTCATGCCGGTGAAATGGTGGTTTTAGCAGCACGTCCGTCTGTTGGTAAAACTAGTTTGGCAATGAATTTTGCCGAAAATGCGATACTGCCGATGGGAAGTCGGAAGCCAGTAGGTGTTTTGGTATTTAGTTTGGAAATGACAGCAACCCAATTGGCGACTCGTTTAATGTGCGGTCGTGCTCGGGTTGATTTTAAAAGAATCAGAGATAAAGTTGCTTCTAAGCAGGATACAAGTGACCTTGTACAGGCTGCGATGGAATTAAAGAAAGCACCGCTTTTCATTGATGATGCATCTAATTCAAGTATTTTAGATATTCGAGCAAAAGCTCGCCGAATTCATTCTAAAGACCCGTTGGGTTTAATTATTATTGATTACTTACAGTTAATACGCGGTACAGATGCACGGGTTCAAAGAGAACAGCAAATTGCGGAAATTTCTCGAGGCGTTAAAGGAATGGCTAAAGAATTAGACATTCCCGTGGTTGTTTTAAGTCAGTTAAATCGGGACTCAGAAAGAGAAAACCGAAGTCCGAGGCTTTCTGACTTGAGAGAATCTGGATCTATCGAGCAAGATGCTGATGTGGTGATGATGTTACATCGTCCTAAAAAGCGTGATGATGAAGATGGTGATGGATCCAATTTTGGGGATGTTGAGCATATCAAATTAATTTTAGCTAAGCAGAGAAATGGTCCTGTCGGAGAGATTGACTTAGCATTTGTACGTCGTTACACACGCTATGAGAACTTTCATCAACAACATTAATTTAATCGTATGAAAACAATTAGATTCCCTTTATTTTTTTTACTATACCTTTCAGTCTTAATTAGTTCACCTCTTTTTGCTCAAGAAAGCAGTGACGAGACGGTTGAATTAGGGGCGATCAATATTGTTTATGAAAATTTTAAAACAGTCGATCGAGCATTTGTTTTATCGCATATTCGTTTGAGTGAAGGTGGTTTGTACAATCGTCTTTTGTCTGATCAGTCACTTCGTTCACTATACAACACCAACTATTTTGAATTTGTAGATTTCAGAATTACTGAAGTGGATGGTATTACGGAATTGAGCATACACTTAACTGCTAAATATAAATTGGAGCAAATTCAGTTTTCAGGAAATGAAAGTTTTTCAGCTAAACGTTTATTAGAGGAGGGGGACATTCAGGAGCTAACTATATTAGATGAATATCTAGTAGACTCTGCAGCTGAAAAGATTTCTGATTTATACTCGGAAAAAGGATATAAGGACACGAATGTAAGTTACAGTATTGAACGTGATTCGATAAAGGGGGAAGCTACAGTTTATTTCACGATAGAGGAGTCTGTAAAGATTGGCCTGAAGGCGATAAGCTTTAATGGGGTGTCCGCATTTAAACCAAAGGTTTTAAATCGTGTGATGAAGACAAAGAACAAAGATCTCTTTTCATGGTTATCGGGTTCTGGGAAGTTTGATCAGGCACTATTTGCAGATGATTTAGATCAATTGCGTTTGTTTTACCGTAATGCAGGTTTTTTAGATATTACAATCAATCCTGATTTAGTTAGCTACGATTTTACCAAGCCCCAAAAAGGAAGAATTACTATAACAATTGAAGAAGGGGAACAGTATTTTTTAGGTTCAGTTGAAGTTGAAGGGGCATCGATTTTTACTGACCAAGAACTTCTAGGACTTTTAAAGTTAAAGAATAAAGATGGCTTAGTTTATTCGCCGTCACTTGTGGATGCATGGGCAAGAGAAATTGAAGATTTTTATTCTTCACGAGGTTATTTAGAAACTAGGGTATTTGCCGATAAAAAATCTAATTTAGAAAATCGACAAATTGATGTTGTTTTTAAAATCAAAGAAAGCGAAAAATATTACCTTGAGAGTATTTCCATTGAAGGGAATACGAAGACTCAGCAAAAAGTTATTATTCGCGAGCTAGCTCTAAAACCAGGTGATGTTTTCGACTACAAGCGCATGCAGTCTAGTGAGCAAAGATTAAAAAATACGGCTTTCTTTGATGAAGTTCGTCTACGACCTGAAGCCACGAATATTCCTGGACGAAAAAATTTAAATGTCTTGGTTTCAGAATCTAGAACTGGATCGTTCAGTTTTGGTGCTGGTTTTGGATCGGTTCGGAGTACCCAATTTTTTCTTGAAATGAAACAGAGTAATTTTGACATAAATGACTGGGAATCGGGATTTCAAGGAGCGGGGCAAAAGTTCAGAGCCCGAATAGCTATAGGTAATTTGAGTAGTCAGGCGTTGATAGGTTTTGAAGAGCCTTGGTTATTTGAACAACGCCTTACCTTTGGAACAAATATTTATGCTACTGAGTCTGAATATAATAGTTCGGATTATAATGAAAAAAGAACAGGATTGGAGCTCTATATTCGCCGTAGATTATTTGAATTAGTAGAGGCAAAATTATCTTACAAATATGAGATGGTGGACATATATGATGTAGCTTTTTTAGGAGATTTGACTACTCCTGATAATATCGCTGATGTCTTCCAAACAGCAGTGGGGGAACAATCTGTCTCTAAAATAGGACTTACTATATTGCGTGATAATCGTGATAGTTTCTTGTTTACGCGTTCAGGTAATAGAACGTCTATTGATACAGAATTCGCTGGATTAGGGGGCGATGTTGATTATTTCAAAGTTGATTTTCGCACAGCTCAATTCATTCCTACTTTCGACACTTTGAAACAAAGCCTGTCTATAATTGGACGTTTAGGAATGATTGTAGCGCTCAAAGATGATAAGGAAGCTCCTTTTTATGATCGATTTTATCTTGGTGGTCCGGAGACCTTACGTGGTTATGATTACAGAGATATTGGACCTCGTTCTTCTGATGGAGAGATCAATGGTGTTGTCAACTATAGTAATGAAAGTGCCGGTGGGCATACCTATGGATTATTTTCTACTGAATATATGTTTCAGGTTTCGGATGGTTTTGGTTTAGTTGCGTTTTATGATGGAGGGTTTGTTAATGCTAAAGAAAAAGATTTTAGTTTTGATAGCTATGCTGATAATTTTGGTGTTGGGGCACGGTTGTTAATGATGGGCTCGCCACTAAAATTGGATTACGCTATTCCCTCAAATAAACCTGACTATCTACCAAATTCACCACAATTTCATTTTTCATTTGGCACGCGCTATTAAATCTATCACTTTACTTATATTATTTTTCTATTAAACAATTTTATTATATGAATACATTACTTAAAAACCTACTTATACTTACCTTTAGTGTATTAACAATTAATGCTGGCTCTATTGCTACTGTTGATGAGCAAAAAGTGCTCTCTGAATATGTTGCCTTTAATCAAGCTAGAGAAAAAGTGCTTGCTTCAGTTGCTCCAATTCAGGAAGAGATTCAAAAAATGCAGGAAGAGATTACTGGTATTATTGCAGAAGCTAGAGAAGCAGATGCTACTTCAAATAATCCTGCCTTAGATGATAAAGCACGTGATGAAGCTCGTTCTAAATTGATTGAATACCAAACAACACTGCAAAATAAACAAGTGCAGCTACAACAATTCTCCCAGCAAGCACAAGAGCTTGGGCAAAATGGACAACAGCAAGAATTGCTTCCTCTACAACAAAAGGCTCAAGACGCAGTTAAGAAAATTGCTGAAGAAAATGACATCGATATTGTTTTATCCACAAATAGCGTCATTTATGTTGAGGATGCATTAGATATCTCGAATAAAGTTATTACTGAATTAAATAAATAAACTTTCACCTATAGCTTGTTTGCCAAATTCTAAAATATGAAATGTTCCTATTCATTGGAATTCATTTTAGAAATTATCGGATCGGATGTTACGGTTAAAGGAGATTTTATTGGTAACGTAGAGGGATTTGCTTCATTAGCTGATGCTATAGAAGGGGATCTCTCTTTTTTTTACTTAGAAAAGTATAAAGAAGATTTACTCAAAACAAGGGCCTCAGTCGTTCTTGTTCCTAAAGATTCTGGGTATTCACCTGCCAAGGGGCAGACCTTTCTTTATGTAGAAAACCCTTCTTTAGATTTAGCTAAAATTTGCCGAGCTATTGAGCTTGATCTCATCCCTAAGCCCAAACCAGGGATTCACCCTTCTGCATTTGTTCATCCATCGGCTAAGATTTCATCTGATGCCTATATTGGGCCTTTATGCTGCATAGAAGAAGGTGCCCAAATAGGTGCGGCTTCATTGGCGAGTCAAGTAACCATAGGACAAGGAGCAAAAGTAGGTGATGGGACTATTATTTTCCCACAAGTCACTGTAGGTTCTTATTGTGTGGTCGGTGATAAAAATCGATTACTTGAAGGGTGTGTGATTGGTTCAGATGGTTTTGGTTATATCAAATTTGAGGGCAAGCATGAACGCTTGCCACAAGTTGGTATTGTAGAAACTGCAGCAGAAGTGGACATAGGTGCAAATTCAACAATAGACCGAGCGAGAATGGGGCAAACTTATATTGGAGAAGGTACAAAAATAGATAATTTAGTCCAAATTGCACATAATGTAAAAATTGGTAAATATTGTTTGTTAGTCAGCCAATCTGGAATTGCGGGCAGTTCTATTTTGGAAGATAATGTAATCGTTGCTGGTAAAAGTGGAGTTTCAGGCCACTTAACAATCGGGGCAAATTCAACAATCGGAGCGGCGTCTATTGCCATTGATTCTTTAGAGGCGAATAGTCATGTTCTTGGCTTCCCTGCACAACCTAAAGCAGTTTTTTGGAGATTATTTTCTTTAAAGCAAAAATTGCCAGATCTCTTTAAACGCTTTAAAAATCTTTAAATTTAGAATTTAATCCTTACATTTATATTTTTCTCATTATCAATGAACAATTCTTTTAAAATATTCTGCGGTAACTCAAACCCAGTTCTGGCTCAAGAAATATGCGACTATTTGGGAGTCCCTTTAGGGGATGCTACTGTCAATAGTTTTCCTGATGGTGAAAGTTTTGTTCGTATCGAAGAAAATATTCGTGGAATGGATGTTTTTATCATTCAGTCAACTAGCAATCCTGCGAATCAAAATCTAATGGAATTGTTCATTATGATTGATGCTGCTAAGCGTGCTTCAGCTAGTCGTATCACAGCGGTAATTCCTTTTTATGGTTACGCTAGGCAAGACCGTAAAGATCAGCCAAGAGTTCCTATCACATCAAAACTAGTTGCCAACCTACTAGTATCCGCTGGGGCATCTAGAATTCTTACGGTTGATTTACATGCACAACAAATCCAAGGATTTTTTGATATTCCGGTCGATCATTTATATGCTTCACCAGTCATGTTTGAATATTTGAAAAATATCGACTGTGAAAATCTTACTTTGTTTTCTCCAGATGTTGGTGGCATGAAGATGGCATCGGCTTATGCTAATTTCTTGAAAGTACCACTCGGGTTCATTGCAAAACGTAGAACAGATGCAGAAACAGTTGAAGCTATATCGCTTGTAGGCGATACGGAGGGACGTGATATTCTTATCGTTGATGATATGACAGAAACAGCTGGGACTTTATGTGCTGCTGCAGAGTTATTGAAAAAGAATGGAGCCCGGAAGGTTTTTGCTGCGGTCAGTCATGGGGTTTTAAATGACAAAGGCTACCAAAGATTAGCAGACGGACACTTAGATGAATTGATCACAACTAACACAACACCAGTCTTACAGCAAAAGGGTATTCCAATTACAGTTTTGAGTGTTTCAAAATTATTAGGTGAAGCGATCAATCGAATCAATAAAAACAAAAGTGTTACTGGATTATTTGAAATAAAAGGGTTTTAATTTTATCTTATTATTGTTTTAAATTTAATTTATCATTTTAATATTATGAACTTATTAATTCGAATTCTCTTCGTTGCTTTAACGCCTTTTAGCTTATATTTTTCCGCCTGTGCTGAGGGTGAAAATAAGGAAGCTAGTGAAACTATAGAAAAAGTTATGATAAAAGAATCGGTTGTTGATACAATTGATTTTGAAAATGGAATGACTTTTTCTTATGCGGATGTTCTTGAAAAAGCGACTCCTTCAGTTGTCAGTGTCTACACGTCTAAGTATGCTTCGGTCTATTCAAATCGCATGCCTAATGGTATTCCCGAACTTTTTCGTCAGTTTGGATTTCCTGTGCCAGAAATGTATAAAGAACCTGAAGCCAAGGCAGATGAAACCGAACAGTTAAAACCTTATGGTGCAGGTTCAGGAGTCATAATGACTGAAGATGGGTATATTATGACGAATCATCATGTCGTTCATGACCAAAGAGGAAAGCCAGTGGATGAAATAAAGATACGGCTAGATGATAAGCGTGAATATGTGGCTGAATTAATTGGTTCCGACCAAAAGACGGATATTGCAGTATTGAAAATAGAGGTAACCTCAGCAATTAGTCCTATAGCCGTTGCGAATAGTGATCAAATTAGAGTTGGGGATGTGGTGTTTGCTATCGGTAATCCACTTGAAGTTGGAATCACTGCTACGCAGGGAATCGTATCCGCAACTGGTCGTCATTCATTGGGCATTCTTGGGCAAGGTGCTTATGAGGATTTTATTCAAACTGATGCTTCTATTAATTTAGGGAATTCGGGTGGTGCTTTAATTGATGCTTATGGCCGTCTTATTGGAATTAATACGGCCATTTTTTCCAGGTCTGGGGGCAGTATTGGTATCGGTTTTGCGATTCCTGTAAATATGTCTCTAGATGTCATGAAAAAATTAGTTGAAGTTGGAGAAGTACCGAGAGGGCTCCTAGGAATTTTTTCACAAAATGTGACATTAGATATTGCTGAAGCTTTTGGCTTAGAGTCAACAGAAGGTGCATTAGTGGATCAAGTACAAGAGGGGTCTCCAGCGGCAATTGCTGGAATTACGCACGGCGATGTAATTATTAAAATTGACGGGCAAAATATAAAATCTTCCCAAGATTTACGACTAAAAGTTTCACGCATGAACCCTGGTTCAGAAGTAATTGTTCATTTGTATCGAGATGGCGAGCCATTAGAAATATCAGTAATTCTTGGAGACATAGAAGATAATTATGCGGACGATGCAGAAGGATCTGTTCTAGAGGGAGTTACTTTGAAGCTCCTAGATCAAGAGATGCGAGATCGCTTATCTGTCCCTAAAAATATTATGGGTGTTCTTGTTGCTGACATTTCAGCAAAATCGCCTTATGCGCGTAGCATAGCTCCTAATACTATTATCATGGAAGTTAATGGTCAGTCCGTAACTGAGCCTAAAGATATAGGTAAATACATTGATAAGGATAAGCCTAATCGACTCTATGTTTGGTATAACGGACGAGTCCGCTATTTAGTAATCAGGTTCTAGATTATTAGACTGCTCCTATCTTTTTCCAGAGGGCATTGATATCAGTTTCATCAATGCCTTCTTCTGTTTGTGCATTGCCTAAAGTTTGCATAAGAACAAAGCGAATCCCTCTAGCACGATTTTTTTTGTCTCTTGAGATGGCTTTATTCAGTGCCTCTATTGCTAGTGGCTTATGGAGTACTGTGGGCAATTCATTTTGACTCAATAATTGAATCGCTTGTTCTGTATCCGTTTTCTTAAATGACGAGTAGGTCAATTCTGATAGCTGACACGCTAAATGAAGTCCTATGGCTATAGCTTCTCCATGTAGATAATCTCCATAGCCTGCTACATTTTCAATGGCATGGCCAAAAGTATGTCCAAGATTCAACAATGCTCGTCCGTTTTTATCGGCTATTTCTTTTTCGTCATTTGAGACAATTTCAGCTTTGATTTCACAGCAACGACGAATAATTGCTGGCAAAGATTCATTATCAAAATTTATGGTCCCAAGTGTGGAAAGTTTATCAAATAAAGCTTTATCCGCAAGGAGGCCGTATTTAATGACTTCTGCAATACCTGAGGCAAATTGCTTTTTCGGCAAGGTTTTCAGAAATTTTTGATTAATGAAAACAGCTTGTGGTTGCCAAAAGGCTCCTACTAAATTTTTCCCTTCTGGTAAATTAATACCTGTTTTTCCACCAACTGAACTGTCTACCATTGCAAGTAAACTTGTGGGTATTTGGTAAAAATGAACACCTCTTAGGTAAGAAGCAGCAACAAAGCCAGCAAGGTCTCCAATTACACCACCGCCAAAAGCAAAAATGGCGGCGTCTCTATTTGCGGAACGAGTCGCTAAGAAAGAGAGAACTTTTTCATAGTGTTCTACTGTTTTAGAGGTTTCGCCTTGAGGTACTACACAAACATGCTCCTTGGATATACCTAAGCTTTCTATATAATCTGAGTATGCACTATATAAGTTTGAATCTGTAATCAGATAACAGGCTTTGTTGTTTTGATGTAATCCATCAATAGTCTCTTTTAAAATACTATCATCTTGATTAAAGTAGATCGGATAAGTGCGATCTTCTAATTGTACGTTTAATATTTCAGTCATGATTCAAATTTCTCAAATAATGCTTTCGTATATTTTTCGATATTGAAAGAATAAAAATCATCAGGTTGCTCTCCCGTACCAATAAAATAAATTGGTATTTTGAGTGCTTGGTAAATTCCTACAAGTGAACCTCCTCTACTGGTACCATCTAATTTTGTTATGATCAGCCCATGAATAGGGACTACTTCATTAAAGGCTTTTGCTTGATCGATGGAGTTTGAGCCGAGGCTTCCGTCAATAACTAACCAATTTTCAATGGATGCTTCTTTATCCTGTTTTTTTAATACCCGATCAAGTTTTTCCAATTCATTCATTAAGTTCTTTTTGGTATGTAAACGTCCAGCAGTATCGATGATCAAGAGATCGTGGGCTCTTTTTTTTGCAGCTAACAAACTATCATAAGCGACTGCTGCAGAATCTGCTCCATGGTGGCTCGAAATTAGTTCGAGATTTAATCGATCCGACCAAGATTTTATTTGTTCATTAGCGGCTGCTCTAAATGTGTCGCAAGCACTGAGTAAAACTGAACCACCTTGTTTCTGTATGCTATAGGCGAGTTTTGCCGAAGAAGTGGTTTTTCCGGCTCCATTAACCCCAATTAGCATAATAATCTTGGGTTTGTGTTTAAAAGGAAACGTGAAAGATTTTTCAGCACCATTCAGTTGTTCTTGGATGACTTTCTCTGCGACTTTTAGCGGCTCTGCATTTTCACCTTTATTCTGTTCCTTTAAGCACGTCTCAATTCCACTTATGATTTTTTCAACCGTCTCAGTTCCAAAATCAGCAGTGTATAATAAAGATTCTAATTCTTCTATGCTTTCAGCATCTAAAGTCTTTGACTGAAAAATGCTATTTAGGTTATTTGCAAATTTTTTAAAAACCCCAATCATAAGGCATTAATCATTAGCTTTTCTTAATGGTCTTTGTATACTATTTTTTACCTGATCTAATATGCCGTTAATGAAACGCTTTGATTCTAAGTTAGAAAAGGTTTTTCCTAAGTCAATGGCCTCATTGATGGAGACAATAGGAGGAATGTCATCACGAAAAAGTAATTCATAAAGTGCCAGTCGTAAAACAGCTAAATCAACTTTGGCAATACGGTCAAATTTCCAATTATTCGCATGTTTAGAGATTGCTTCATCAATTGCCGAAATATTTTCAATTGCACCTAAAATTAAAGATTCTCCAAAGGCATAATAATCTCTGCTTTCTTCTTGGTTCGTAAAAAATATACGGATGCCATCGAGTAACTCATCAGGCTTATTGGCTTCCCACTGATAAAGAAATTGAACTGCAGCCATGCGATTTGCCCTTCTTGGGTTAGGTTTTTTTATAGATTTTTTTTCGTCCATTTTTCTTTCAGTTGTCCCATTTCTATAGCGGCTAATGCAAATTCTTTACCTCTGTTTATTTCAGAACCACAGCGATCTTCTGCCTCTTGTAATGTGTTAGCAACGATGACGCCATTAATTATTGGTATGTTTTTTTCGAATGAGATTTGATTTATGGCTTGAGCACCAGAATTGGCAATCACCGAATGATGATCCGTTTCTCCAGCAATGATTACTCCCAAGACAATAATTGCATTAAGAGTATTGTTTTTTTCAATTAAACTTGCGGCATAAGGTAATTCTGCAGAGCCTGGGACACGTTCTAAGCAGATTGGCTCTATGCTAGACGCTTTAAGCGTATTTAAAGTATTCTCAATGAGTTGTTCAACTAATGTTGAATTATAACGAGCAGCAACAATAGCAATAGATAAAGCTTTAGTTGGCTTTTCAGAATTGTAGACTGGTGGGTCAAAGCTCATGGTCATATTTAGATCTCTCGCCATTGATCTTGCAAGGCAGAAGCTTTTTTTATTTTTTTAAATTTGAGTTCTATGTTAATTCCATCATTCAGAAAGAATTGTGTTTTCACTTATTTCAAAATCAAATAACGCACGCCTAGGGTGTTTTTCAACCTTACATGGAGATATTCAAACTCCAATTTTCATGCCTGTAGGGACACAGGCTACAGTTAAGGGTGTCACCCCAAGACAGTTAGATGAAATAGAAGCCCAGATCATCTTAGGAAATACCTACCATTTGAATTTAAGGCCTGGTTCTAAACTTATTCAAGACTTAGGTGGCTTACACAAATTTATGAATTGGGATAAACCTATTTTAACGGATAGCGGGGGTTTTCAAGTATTCAGTTTATCGTCTCTTCGTAAAATCACAGAAGATGGTATTCATTTTAAATCACACTTAGATGGTCAAAAATTATTTTTAAGCCCTCAGTCTTGTTATCAAATTCAAGCAGAATTGGGTACAGATATTGCCATGGTTTTAGACGAATGCCCCCCATTTCCGTGTGACAAAGATGCTTGTGAATTAGCTGTTGATCGAACGATACGTTGGGCAAAAGAATTTTTAACTCATGCTGAAGATGGTGGCTTCATTGAAAGTGGGCATCATGTATTTGGCATCATACAAGGCTCGACATATTCTGACTTGAGAGTTACTTGCAGCCAAGCCTTGGCCGAAATGCCATTTTCTGGATATGCGATAGGTGGTGTCAGTGTGGGTGAGCCAGAGGAAGAAATGATAAAGCAAGTTTCTTATTGCTTGCCTCAAATGCCATCAAATAAACCTCGTTATGTAATGGGTGTTGGGACTCCCGTGCAACTATTGAAGATGATTGGGTTAGGTGCGGATATGTTTGATTGTGTGATGCCTACTCGGTTAGCTAGGCATGCAAATGTTTTTACTCCGACTGGAATTATTAACTTAAGAAATGAAAAATTTAAAAGGGATGAGCGTCCAATTATGGAAGCGAATAACTACACCTGTAAAAATTTCAGTCGTGCCTATTTACGGCATTTATTAATGTCGAATGAACTCTTAGCTTCGACTCTGCTTTCAATCCACAACTTACATTTCTTTCTCGATTTAATGCGAGAAGCGAGAGAGCACATTGCTAGCAATGACTATGATACTTGGAGTTCTAGTTGGATTAACAACTATTTAAATCTTTAGCCAGTTTGATCAGCGATTGAGCAGGGATAAAAATTCCGTATTCGTTTTTGTGCTACTGATACGGTCTATCATGGTCTCGGTCGCATCCTCAACTTTTTGCCCTGAGAGCGCACGTCTAAGGAATTGAGCGCCTTCCAACTCTTTTCCAGAAAGAAGGAGTTCTTCTTTTCGAGTCCCAGAGGCATTTAAATTAATAGCTGGCCACAATCTTAGCTCAGCAGCTTTACGATCGAGTACGATTTCCATATTTCCCGTACCTTTGAATTCTTGGAAAATAAGATCGTCCATTTTACTACCAGTTTCTACTAAGGCGGTGCCAATAATGGTTAAACTAGCACCGTCTTCACAATTTCTAGCCGCTGAAAATAATTGTCTTGGCTTTTCTAAGGCTCTTGAATCAAGTCCACCTGTCATGGTACGACCACCTTTTCCAGAGGCAGAGTTATAAGCTCTGGATAGTCGAGTTATAGAGTCTAATAGAAGTACAACATCTTTTCCAGATTCTACGAGGCGTTTAGAGCGCTCAATCGCTATTTCTGCAATTCTCAAATGATTTTCTAATTCTTCATCATTTGAGGAAGCATAAATTTCGGCATCAACACTTCTTTTAAAATCGGTTACTTCTTCGGGCCGTTCATCAATTAGCAAAACAATAAGGTGGCACTCAGGATGATTTTCAGTCACTCCATGGGCTATATCATGAAGTAAAGTCGTCTTTCCTGTTCTTGGCGGAGCAACTATTAAACCTCGGGTACCTTTTCCAATTGGACAAAATAAATCAATTATACGAGTGGTTAAGCGTCCATCTTTGCTTTCTAAGCGTAGGTGTTCATCCGGAGCAATAGTTGTGAGTTGTTGAAAGTTATATTGTCCTTTTCTTGAATCAATGGGCTTTGAATCAATCGTTTCTATGAAGCGAACTTTTGGATTGGGGAAACGCTCGTTTTTTTGGGCAATGCCTTGAATAAAACTACCTTTTTTGATTTTAAATCGCTTGATTAATTCTCTAGGCACAAAAGGATCACATGGCTGAGTCTTGCCATTGCGACTTGGGTCAAGCAGTTGTCCAGATTGGTTTTTTGAAATTTCTAAAACACCTGAAACAGCAATTTGATCAATAGGATTTTCTTCTTCAGCGGATTCGCTCATAGATAAAATAATGATATACGTTGGTACGAAAGGATTAACTAATATAGTTTGGTAGAACTAGTGTAGAGATCCTCAGTTTAGATAAATTACTTTTTATAAGTAAGAGGAAAGTGAGTAATGTAACTAGTTTTACTCTCTTTAAGTAGTAGAAATTAGATAGGCTGGGAAATTTATGTCAATTCAAGAAACAGCTTTTCCTTAAGGATGAATTATTATTTTTCTAAAAGGGTTGGGGTTGTTTTTTCTCTGTAATCAAAGATATTTTTCAACTGATTTTTAACATAGATACAATGTGCAAACTCACCAAATAAACCGTAGGGAATAGAGTAGGTAATGTGATCAGTGAATTCCACCCCTCCTGGGCATTCTTCGATCTGATGATAGTGATACCACAACTTATAAGGACCAATTCGTTGATCATCAACAAATGAGTGTTTGTCTTTGATATGTTTTAGTTCACTGACCCAATTTTGTTCTCCAATGAATGGAATTTTAATTTTATAACGAATGATTTGTCCTTCAAACATGACATCAGGTAAATCACTTAGAATAGTGAAAGTCATATCAGGCGGGGTAATCTTATTTAAATTTGCTGGTGACCGCATGAAATCCCAAGCAGTTTCCATATCTGTTTTAATCACTTGTTTTCTTTCGAACTGATAAACTTTTGGCATATTTACCAATCGACATGAAAAAAATTAACTTACTCAATAAATCCGTATAATTGACTTTTATTTTAGAGTTTTTTGTGTATTTGTATTTATATTGTGAATTGGTTGAAGAAAATCCTTAAACATACCTTAGAAGAGCAAGAAAATCGTTTGTTAATTGTTTCTTCACCATTAGTATTTATGCACTTAGCCTGTATTGGTATTTTTTTTACAGGATTTAGTTGGGTGGCTGTTTGGGCATTATTAATTACTTATTTTGTCCGAGTATTTGCCCTTACTGCTGGTTTCCACCGCTATTTTTCTCATCGCTCTTTTAAGACAAGTCGTTTTTTTCAGTTTGTCTTAGCTTGGGTAGGAACATCAGCCGCTCAAATGGGGCCCATGTGGTGGGCCGCTCATCATAGGCATCATCATCAACATTCTGATACCGAAGAAGATGTACATTCACCTGTGGCAAAAGATGTATTCTGGGCACACCTTGGATGGGTTTTATGTCAAACCTACGGCGGTACAGACACGAATAAAGTCAAAGATTTGTATAAATTTCCAGAGCTAAGGTTTGTAGATCGCTGGCATGCTATACCAGCGGTTTCATTAGGCTTAATTCTATTTTTTGTCGGGAACCGATTGAATTTTTATTATCCTGAATTAGGAACGAGTGGTTGGCAACTTGTCATGTGGGGATTTTTCTTAAGTACAGCTTTAGTTTACCATGTAACTTTTTGCGTCAATTCAGTCACTCACATCATCGGAAACAAGCGTTTCAAAAATGAAGATGAAAGTCGTAACAATTGGTGGGTTGCAATGCTTACATTTGGTGAAGGCTGGCACAACAATCACCACCGATACCCCCATTCAGCTCGACAAGGTATGTACTGGTGGGAATTCGATTTGTCTTTTCTGCTCTTAAGGGGTATGGAAAAACTCGGACTAATCTGGGACCTAAAAGTATACCCTAAAGCAATTTATGAAGAAGCAGCGCGCTTAGAACTAGAAAGAGAATAAGTGCTAAGTTTAAGTATTTGGATAGGGTTTGTTTTCTATGCTGTAATAATGTACGGCATTGCTCTTAAGATAAATAAAATGTCCTTAATGGATATTGTTTGGTCTTTGGGCTTAGGTGCAGGAACAGTAGTTCTTTTCCTTGAACTTAACACACAGTCATTCAGTGCATGGGCCGCCTTAGCATTAATGCTTTTATGGTCTTTGCGAATGGGGATGCATTTATTTTTTAATCGGATCCTCAGTGATAAAGAAGATTCTCGATACCAAAGATTGAAAAATCATTCTGGAGTATATTGGAAATGGGTGTTTCTTCTTTTTTTCCTTCTTCAGGTTTTCTTTATCTTTATCTTTTTATTTCCGATTAAAGCGGCAATGGAATCAAGCGAGATCAGTTTTTTAGGATTTCAAGTATTTGGACTGATAATTGGTTGTCTAGCTCTAGCGGGTGAAACACTTTCAGATATCCAGTTAAATAGATTTTCT
>CEOK01197594.1_pt1 | contig 22625 bp, 23 predicted proteins | sample 427001 | NCBI WGS metagenome assembly CEOK01 (sample SAMEA2591108, study PRJEB7988) | marine metagenome | isolation source: saline water (ENVO:00002010), including | reverse complement strand
GACTAAAGAAATCAGTGCCATGTATTCCTTAACAGTCTCTTTATGCTATGAACTGAAAGAAGCCTGTGATAAAAAGGATAAAAAGTTTGATACGAAAGTTAATAACTTCCTTAGATTCGCAATGGATAATTTTGATACAGAATTGGTTGTAATGGGTATTAAGTTAGCCCTCACACAATACTCACTACCAATTGACCCAGATGAGGTTGACTGTTTCGATGAGTTCCATAACAGGTTTGGTAAGTACGTAACTGCGGCTCAAAGTGCATAATAGCACTGGGAGTTTGGGCGTCTCCTTTAAAAAACGCCCATTTTTTCACTTGACAAATGATGAAAAATGTTGTATATTAAATATATAATAAGGCAATACGGAGAGGCACATGACAATAGATACTAAAGGATTTGAACCAAAAAAGCTCACAAAAGAAGAGCTAGAGGTAATGAGAGCAGACGTTGCTGATAGAATTATCGTAGCAAGAGTTGGTTTATTACTACGACATCCGTTCTTTGGTAACATGGCAACTAGACTTAAAGTTGAAAACTGTGATGCTTGGTGCCCTACTGCCGCTACAGACGGTAAGCATTTATTTTACAATACACAATTTTTTAATGCTCTTTCTAACAAAGAAATAGAGTTTGTTATAGCACATGAAATACTTCATTGTGTTTTTGATCACATTATAAGAAGAGAAGATAGAGATCCAGAGATATACAATATTGCTTGTGACTATATTGTAAACAATACATTGGTCCGTGATAAGATAGGTGATCCTGTAAAAATGATTCCAATATATCAAGACTGGAAATATGATAATTGGCAATCAGAAGCAGTATACGATGATATTTACGAAAAGGCTAAGGAGAACGGCAAAAAGTTCTTAGAACAAATGGGCCAGTTACTTGATGAACACATTGATTGGGAAAAGAAGCCTGGACAAAGTAAAAAGGGTAAAGGTGGAAAAGACAAACAACGTCCATATTACACAAAAGATGAAATGAAAAAGATTAGAGATCAGGTTAAAGAAAACATGATTTCTGCGGCACAATCCGCTGGTGCTGGTAATGTTCCTGCTGAGATAGAAAGAATGATAAAGGAACTAACAGAACCTAAAATGAACTGGAGAGAAATACTTAGACAGCAGATACAAGCAACTATAAGGAACGATTATACTTTTAGTCGACCTAGTAGAAAAGGTTGGCATACTGGTGTTGTATTACCAGGTATGAACTTTGATCAACAAATAGATTGTGCTATTGCTTTTGACATGTCAGGTTCTATCGGAGATGATCAGGCAAAAGACTTCCTATCTGAAGTAAAAGGAATTATGGATGAGTTCAAAGAATACAATGTTAAGTTGTGGTGCTTTGATACTGCCGTATATAATGAACAAGATTTTTCCAGTACAGACGGAGAAGATTTTTCAAACTACCAACCAATAGGTGGAGGTGGTACAGAATTTATGTGTAATTGGGAATACATGAAAGAACATGATATACAGCCTAAAAAGTTAATTATGTTCACAGACGGATATCCTTTTGGTAGCTGGGGTGAAGATGACTATTGTGATACTGTATTTGTAATACATGGTCATCATGATAAGAACTTTACTGCTCCATTTGGAATAACTGCCCATTACGAGGATGCCTAATAATATATGAAATTACAGTACAAACTCAATCCACAGGATTATTTTAAGTTAAGAAAACTTAATCATCAGTCACCTCATTTGGCTGTTATTGATTTACCATTAAAATATAATATCCAAAATGCTATAGAAACGTGGATAGATTCCAATCTAAAAAACAGATATTTTATTGGAAAAGCAATAGGCTTAACCAAAAATAATAGCATTGATCAAGTTCTTAGAGTAGGATTTGAGGATCCAAAAGAGCTGTCTTTTTTCGTTTTAGCTTGTCCACTTTTGAAGTACAAGTAAATACTGAGCAGATAATTACTATAACAAGGAGTATAAAATATGTCTGAAAATACAACTGTACAAGGTACAAAACCCGCAGAAGCACCTACTGGAGCACCAGCCCAAGGCACACCGCCAACTGGAGCACCTGTAGAACTAACTGTACAAGATCTTGGAGTAATCAAATCCATTATCGATGTTGCTTCGCAGAGGGGTGCTTTTAGAGCAAATGAAATGGAAGCCGTTGGCAAAACTTTTAACAAACTTGACTCATTCCTTTCAACTGTTCAAAAGGCAGAAGAAGAAGCAAAAAAAGCCAACGAAGGAAAAGAAGAGTCTAAAGGAGACAAATAATGGCTGATATAAAACACGTAGGTAGACTTAAAGCAAACCAACGAAAAGTTGTTGTCGCTTACAAAGTCATTCCAAATGAGGATCCAGCAGTAAGTGCATTGGTAATTGATACGGCAACATTAGAAGATGCTGATCACGATGCTTTAATTAATGCTGTTCAAGGTAACGCAGGTCAGACAGCATTTGAATTTGCTGAAGTTATGGCAAGAAGCACATTACCTGATGGTTCGAACATGTTAGCTAGATTCCATGCTACTGGAAAATTAGTTAAAGTTCCGCACACTTCAGTTGAAATGATGCCTAATCCAAATGCTACAATAGGATTAGATGAATTGGTTAAAATTATTGCTGACCAAAGAGGCACAACTGTCGCAGGTTTGGCTATGAAAAATCCAAACGAATTGCCAGAAGGCACAACTATTACAGAAGCTGGTTCAGTAAACGAGATGCCAAAGACATCAAACGTAGCGGCTGAAGCACAGGCGGCAAATATTCAAGCCCCAAACAACTCGGCATTATCAGATGATCAATTAGCGGCGAGTTATAGATCACAAGCTGATAGACTTTATAAAGAAGCAAAAAGTCTAAGAGAACAAGCTGAAGAGCTAGTTCCTACGAAAAAGAAAAGCAAAGCCAGTGTCAAAGCGGCTTCCTGATGATGTAATTAAGCATTGGCCAGACGTTTTTAAAGACATTGATATTCACACTATCCCCATAAACTATCTCAGTTCTATTAAGGTAGAGTTTAAAAAAGGTAGAGTATGGGAGATAGATTGTAACGCAAAAAGAGAAACAGGTGCTGATCTAGATAAAAGCATCGCTGACCTATTTAAACAGTACGGAGACGATATACTACACGTAGATTTTAGGCTTAATACGCCTAGACTAAAGAGAGACATAGAAAAACGTACTAGAGCATTCCTTAAAAACCCAAGAAAAAAGAGAACACGATAATTGATTAATGTGATAAATATATGTAACAATGAATTAGGAGTATTAGATGGGTACTTTAAGACTTAAAAGAGGAACAAAAGAAGCACTACAAACCAACCCGGGATTTACACCTGCGGAGGGTGAACTTGTTTATACGACCGATAGCAAAGAGGTATTTGTAGGCGACGGAGCCACACAAGGTGGCATAGCAGTTTCAGTATCCACACAGAACCTAGAAGATTTAGGTAACGTTCAAGCACTAGCGGCACAAAAAGATCAAATTTTAGTTTATACAGGTTCCAACTGGGCGGCAACAGATAATCCAGCAGTAGATGTACGTGGTAACATATATGCTGATGACTCAACACTTTTAGTTGATGCTATCAACGGAAAAATAGTAGGACCAGTTGAAACTTCAACTGTAGCGGCAACTACACTTACAGGAAACCTTACAGGTGATACTAACGGATCACATACAGGATCAGTAGTTGGTAATGTTGTTGGAAACCTAACTGGATCAGTAACAGGAGACGTTACAGGAACACTTACTTTCGCAAGTGGCGGAGGTGGTGGTGGTATTTTCGGAGATGACAGTACAGTTATTTTAGATGGTACTACTAGAAGTTTAACAGTAAATTCAATTAAAAATTTAAGTGATTTAGCCATTGAATCTGCCGGAAGTATTCAAATATCCAATAGTGGTAATGTTCAATTCGGTAGTAATAATTCAACTGGTGTATTCAATAGCGGACAGGTAGTTATTAATCGTTCAGCTGGCGCAGGTGTTGCTTTGTCAATTAACACTTACCAAGAAGGTGACAACATTTCTGATATTAAAGCAGTTAAGCACAGAGGAACTATAGCATCTCCAACAGCCTATCAAGTAAATGATAGAACTATGGAACTTGTTGGTCAGGCTTTTGACGGAACCGCAAATAGAGAAAATGTCTTTTTAAGATTCCAAGCTACTGCCGCTGTATCAAATAATGTTGCTCCAGGAAAAGCCACAATGAACGTAATGAAGGCCGATGGAGGAATTGCAGTATTTGCTTTCGATAACGATGGATCATTTACAGCAGATCATATTAAATCAAATGCAGGATATGTACAGTTTGGTAGTATGACAACTGTTCAACGTGATGCTCTTACAGCCGCTAATGGAATGGTAATTTACAATACAACAGATAATAAATTCCAAGGCTATGAAAACGGTGCTTGGGCCAACTTAATCTAACTCACATAAATTTACAGATATATACTATATGTTTGAAGTACCAAAACATATATCTTGGTCTGTCAATGATGTTCCTTATGGAAATTTCAAACAATTTTTAGAACAAAATGTTCCATTAAAAAAATTTGACTACTTTATAGATATAGATAAAAATGTAAAAAACAATACATTTAGACAAGAATGTATCAATGCGGCAAAACATTTACCAAATAACCTAGCCATACCTGTAAGTGGAAGTGATAGTGAAATAGTGGCAAGAGCTGTAAAAGCTATTGGTAAAACAGCTACAATTTACTATGAACATTATCCTTGGGCAAATAATGATCTCAAGATAAAAAGCAAACAAATTGCTGATGAATTAAATTTTAGTTGGGTGTCTTACGAAGCAGATTATGAAGAGTGTTTACAACGTATGAAAAAATTTAGTGTGTTATTAGGTAATATGAGCAGAGGATTTTTAATTACTTTAGGGCTATTTGAAAAGATTCCAGAAGAAAAATTTATCGTAGGTGGCTTAGGCGAGCTAGAAAAAGACGGTTGGATATATAGAAAAACAATGGAAAATTGTCTTGGACCTGATTGGGATAAAGAACTTACTATTCCATGCCCACCTACAGAGATTATATGGTGGCTATGGGCAAAAGAACAGAAGAGAGCTGGGCAATACACCTTCTTTAATAGCACAAAGTCTTTAATTAAGAGCCAAGTAGAACATGAAAAACTATCTTATGGCAAACAAAATAAGGGCGTTTGTAATACAATGGCTATGAAAAATCACGAATGGCCAGAACTTATATACAAAACAAAAACTGATCACTTTCATCCAAGTGATGATTTTTACAACAAAATATATCTAGAAATGGAAGAAAACATGTATAAGCATTATAATAGAAAAATGTTTACACTTGTTAAACAAGGATTCTGTGGTTTTGTAAACTATACGAAATTGTTAGCATAATGGAATTAATACTTTTTATAATCCTAGGAGTTATGTGGGGACTTGTATTTGGAGTTATACCTACAGCAGGTCCTACAACCGCCTTGCTTACAAGTTATATTTTCTTTCCTTATTTTTATAGTGATCCTTATTTAGGCGTTGCTTTTTATACAGCTATGGTTGCCGCCTGTGCTACAGGCGATACTTGGAGCAGTATACTCCTTGGCATACCTGGATCAAGTTCTAGTGCCGCAACAATAATAGACGGATATCCTCTAGCTAAAAAAGGAAAAGCGACAATGGCTCTAAGTGCGGCATTTACATCTAGTACAGTAAACGGTTTGTTATTTGGCTGTTTAGTTTTTCTTTTCATGCCTATATATAGTAAGCTATTATTAGTTTTTGGTATCCCGGAACTTTTAATGTTAAATTTATTCGCACTATGTTGCGTTGTATTTTTAATAAAAGGAAAAATTGGTTTAGGACTAGTAAGCATATTATTAGGATTTTTGTTAGGTTATGTAGGCATAGACGAAAACAATGCTCCAAGGCTTACGTTTGGTTACTCTTACTACGAGGACGGCATAAGTGTTTTAATATTAGCAAGTGGTCTATTTGCTATACCTGAATTATTTGATATGTTCTTTAAGAACACGAAATTACAAAAACTTAATAGCAGTTGGAAACAAGTTAGACAAGGAATTTTTGCTTGGGCAAAATATTGGAAGGTAAGCATTAGAGGAGGAATAATAGGAGCTATAGTAGGAGCTTTACCAGGAGTTCATGGAGTAGTAGCTGACTGGCTTGCTTATGCTCAAACTAGGTTTTCATACCCTAACAAAAAATTTGGCAACGGAAATATAGCAGGTGTAGTTGGACCTGAAGGAGCCAACAATGCTGTGACTGCGGCAAGTTTTGTCCCGACAGTTACATTCGGTATTCCAGGCACTCCGTTCACTGCTGTGATATTGAGTATATTTTATTTGCTACATTTTGACTTAGGTTCAGTTTCGATTCAGCAAGATCAGGCGTTCTATAAATATCTTGCAGTGGGATTTTTAGGAGGTACTGCTCTGGTTGGTTTTTTATGTGTAATACTTTCTAAGCCAATTACTTTACTACTTAAGATTCCTACAAAGGTGTATGCTCCTTTGATACTTGCTTTAATATGTTGGGCCTGTTATCAAATATCACATACATACTTTGACATTGTAACTTTGGCAGTTTGTTCAGCGATTGGAATTTTTTCTAAACGTTTTGAATTAAACAGACCAGCAATGCTTTTGGCATTTATCTTGTTTTCAAAGATAGAAGCCTTAACATTTCAAACTGTTAGTCTTTATGATTTTAGCAGTTTAATAGGAAGACCATTGTTTTTGACAATGTGCTTTTTAACAATGTTAATAATATTTGCTGGAACAAAATATGTTAGAAATAACAAAGGAGAACTGTAAATGAAATTTATTCTAACACTTGTAACATCGCTTTTAATCACAGCGACTTCGGCTATGGCTGATTATCGATTAGTAGTTCCAAGTCCTAAAGGAACTGGTACAGCGATATGGGCAGATGTAGTCGCCGCAGAGCTTGAAAAGTATCTGGGCGAACGTGTCATTGTAGAAAATATTAAAGGTGGAAAAGGTAACGTTGGATTAGAAACCTTTAACACAAAATACAAAGATGATCCAAAAACGATTTTACTTGCCCACGGAGGTAATGCCAATGCTTGGTTGATTGAAAACGTTAATTGGAGTTTCAAAAACTGGGAACCAATTATGATTCAACCATACAACATTACAACAACAATTAAATCAGACTTTGATTGGCAAAACGAGATATTAAATTTAGCAGACTGTTCAGGTTGTGTGCCTGAAACACTTGGTTGGACATTGCTAATAGGCTGGGATAACATAAACTTTGTAAGAAAGATGAGTGCTGGTGATGCTAAACAAGCATGGTTGCGTGGCGACTTTAACTACATAAGAGAACCAGCTTCAAGACATATCAAAAATACGGAGCCTATGGTCAAAGATGGAGAAGCACTAAGACTCTTCAACCATGGAATGTTTACACCAAACAACGGATTTGTACAAGATCCTAATTGGCCAGATACTCCTATGGTAACTGATCTTTATAAAGAGACTTTTGGTGAAGATCCAAGCGGAGATATCTATGAAGCATACATTCTATCAGCAGTATGGCGTGATGGATTACAAAAAGGATTGTTTATGCACCCAGGAGCCAACACAGAAGCAGTTATAAATGCTTTTGAAAAAATGATGGCAAACAAGGAAAGTAGAGAATATCTTATTTCCAAGTTAGGTGATTATCCAATGTATTTCGGTGAAGAATCAAATATTATTATGGATTCGTTATATAGCTATGTAACTAAAGAAAGGTTAAAGCTGTTAGTTGACTTTGCAAAAAATAATATGGAATGGTCGACTGCTGAATACGTAGATGGAAAAACAATCAATTAATTCAGACCTAATTTTACACTTATCTAGTCTTGGGGATATTTTTCCCCTTGACTTTACCATTGACTATAAAGCTCTCCGAAATGATATATCAAAATTTGATAAGGATTGGAAAACATATAATCCACGTAAAAATTACAATCGTGAAGGTTTAAGCATAACAAGTTTGGACGGAGGACTATCCGGAATACCGGATTTGGACAGTCTTTTTGAATACAATAAACAGAATAATACACAGATTACAGAAGCTAATATCAACGTAAAAACGCCTGTTGCACGCGATTTAAGCGTCATACAGCCACTATTAAACGTCTTTGATACACTAGGTCGTTCTCATTTTATACGTCTAAATAAAGGCGGTTTTTTCCCTCCGCATCGCGATGGAAAGATTTTGGATGTCACTTGTTTTAGAATTATTACACTATGTTACAACTGTAATCCAAACCAATTTAGCTTTATATATGAGGACAAAAAATTAAATTTAGAACCTGGAAGGCCTTACTTTGTAAACACAAGGAAAGAGCATTCAGTATTCTCTTTTGTTGATGATAGCGTCCAGTGTGTACTGAATGTACCATTGACAGAAGAAAACTACGGAGCAGTGGTCAAACACTTACTATCAAAATGAAATTTAAATCAGAAGCAGTACACTTCGAAACAATACTACCGATATGGACACATAGCCTGTGGCCCGATAGAAAATCGCAAATAAAACATATGAGTAGTATGACGTATGAAGGCAAGATAGATATGTCAATATATGAAAAATATACACCTACATTTTTTGCTGTATATAACAATGCTGGGCAAATAATTGGTGTAAACTCCGGACATCAGACCGGTGACAGAATGTACAGATCAAGAGGAATTTGGGTTGATCCTGTGTATAGAGGAAAAGGTGTTGCTGGAATATTATTTTGCGAACTAGAAGGACAAGCTATGAAAGAACAATGTAAAAGCATTTGGAGTGTTCCGAGAGAAAAAGCATTACCGTCATACGTAAAATACGGCTTCAAACAAACAAGTGACTTCTTTAACGAAGGCATGGAGTTTGGTCCAAATTGTTATGTAATTAAAGAGCTGGACTATGAACTTAAACAACATTAATTTTTTCAAATGTGTTTTTGAAGATTCTGGCACAGTAACTGGAATAAAAAATAATAATTTTTACAAAGAAAGAAGTTATCTAGGTGGCTGGACTGTCAGTGACAGGCATCCATATACAGGATTAAAAAGAAAAGCATTTACTGAACATATACATTTAAATACTGTTCAAGATGTTTCTATAAACGATTTACGCAATAGTTTAGAACTTACTGTAAAAAAATATGCTACAGATAAGAATGTAATATTCCTAAGTGGAGGTAAAGACAGTACAGCACTTGCTCACGTCTTTAAAAAATTAAATATTCCTTTTATACCAGTGAGCATATACTCAACGGTTAGTAACACCACAGAAAAACACATTGTAAAAACAATTGAACAAGAATTAGATTTAAATGTAAAATATTTCAAACTCGATACTATTCCTGAAAAAGATTTCTTTTATTGGATTGAAAATCCATATACAGCTAAAGTCATAGCACTTAAAGAATTAGGACTTACGGATCACAGAATTTTTACAGGTGAAATAGGAACCGGTGAAATGCAAGTCAATCAAGCATTACAATATACGGCAATGAAGGGTTATAATCCTAAAGCATTAGCAAGATGGCATGTAAATGTTTGCGGTAGCTACAGAAAAATTAATAGTGTTTTAGATCTTCATCAAGACGGAATTTATAAAGAATGTGTTGCTCATTTTGAAGAAAGATTTAATGAATGGCAAGATCACCCTGATATATTAAATAGAGTTATGTTTGCTAGATTACAAGATGAAGGTTCTTATAGATTATTTAATTATGGCTTAGATAACTATGAATGGGTACATCCGTTCGCTGAAGATTCTTTCATACAGAAATGTGTAAACATGCCAAGTAACTATAAAGGCAAAAAGAATCTATATAAATTAATGTATACTGACTTAACAAATATTCCATGGAGGTATCCAAAAAGTGGACTCGGCATTAGAACTGTGTAACATTAAGAACATAATAGTTCTTTCAAATAAAAATGCTAAAAATGCGTACCTTTCTAGCGTATATCCGCATAATATAGACTGTATTGTTTTAACAAAAGAAGAAGCATTAGATTATAAGGATAAAAATTGTAAATTTGTTTTCTTTGGTTGTTTTATAAAAGAGTTAGCAGATCAAGAACATATTATAATGGACGATTTCATATATAAAAACTGGTCTCCAAAACCCTACACTATAAGATGGGAACCAGAATCACTTGCTACATTTATAACTTGTTGGTTTGGTCAAGGAAAAATACGCAGTATGGGAAATAACCACAGTGAACAATTTATAAATGGAAAGGCTTCCGACGGAAGATTTGAATGGTTGAAAGATATTATGTGCTAACGTACTTGGCAACGTTTTCTTCTAACTTACCTATTTCGAATTGTAGTGGATCATCAAAATACTTGAATTTTAAATCTTTACATTTTTTTGCTAATCTTTTATGTCTATCTATTCTTGTAGGTAAATCATTTAAAACTTTTCCATCATCGTATACCCAATACATTCTATAAGGAAAATTATTAGGAAATCTTTTATCTTTTTTAAGAAAACCTTTTTCTGTATAGTCAGTTTTTGCTCTGGTGTTAGGCTTGACCCGCATTAAAACTCCTATATACAAGGGCTTTAAAATTTCGTCATATGGCTTTAATTTTTCTATAGTGTCTAATGTATCCTTGAATTCGTCTTCCGACTCTGTAGGATAACCTACAAAATACATACTTCTTGTTGTAATATTTAATCTATGGCATTGTTCCATAGTGTACAGTAAATCTTCCTTTGTATATTTTTTGTCCATTTCTTTTAATGTATCTGTACTTCCACTTTCGATCCCAAGTTTAATATGATGTAATCCACTTTGACGTAATCTGTCCCACATTTCGGGTGGCATTTGTTTTTTTGCTCTAACGGCAAAATAAGCACTCCAAGCAAACTTAATTTTATTTTTCTCTTGATAGTCTATTAATGTATCTACCATTTGATTCATTTGTTTTAGAACACCATTAACAATGTTATCAACAAAAACAAAATCCGCAACACCGTAGGTTTCATAATAATGTATCATTTCTTGAGCAACTTCTGTACCCTCCCTTGCTCTATACACACCAAACTCTCCTCGAACATTACAAAACTTACAATCAAAAATACAGCTTCTAGTTCCTTCTATAAACAAGCTAGATACCCCCATTGTTTTTTCTGCAACTTGATAAGCATCTTTAGGGTATTGATTAAACTGAAAGTCACTATAATCAGGATAGTCTATAGTCTTTAAATCAACTTTAGGTGTTCTCGGAGCTTCTAGTTTCCATTCAGGATCATAAGTATCCTTATTATATACTCCGCTAGGTATTTCGCCTTTTAATAAACCTTCTACTCCTCGTTCGCCTTCACCTACTACTATCCAATCTAAAATATCCCAACCAAGCTCTAAGCCAAAATGTTCTGCGGCTGAGCCTCCTAATACTGTAGGTATGTGAGGTGCTTTTTGTTTTAACTTTGTTAATAACTTTTTAGCTGTAAGTTGGCTTCTTAAAAAATGAACACTGATCCCAAAGAATCTAGGATCTGCTTCTACAATCAAGTCTATCCATTCATCTACAATTTTTTCTAACGTAACATCATAAAAGTCTTCAAATAATTTAGGGTCTTGCCATAGTTGCCATTTGTCTGATCCTTCCCAGAATCTATCTTCATCTGACTGAAAGTATTCCTTATCTTTTTTTAATCTATGCCAAAGATCTAAATTTAAATCTAAATTATGGCATTTTAAATTTACAGAATTTAAAAATGATTTAATTCTAGCAGGTCCAATAGGAGGTCTAAGCTCTATACTTGGTATATTTGCTATTACAATGTCTTGATTTTTTGGAACGTATAACTTTTTATATGGCATACAACTTCTCTAAGTATTGTTCTTTTTTATTTAACACACTTTGACTCTGAGGTTTTATACTTTGATAATTTTTTCTAAATACCGCGGCAGGTGTCTCAACCACTGTATCTATATCGTATCCCATATTGTATACTCTGCTTATTTGATGTGCGTTAAAATGATTATGATATCTAAATCTTTCAAGACATTCATTTTTTAAGTCTTGTGCTTGATACCAATTTATGTGTCCGTTGTCCCAAATCATTCTATCCTTATTATTAGGATCTAAATCTTTGTAACCCCATCTGTAAGGATCTATCATAAGTTTACTATGTTCAAAGTGACTGTTCAAGCTAGGAATACTCAAGGCATAAACTTCTTTATTATCTAATGGACAATCAACTGAGTCTAGCCATTCGATTGTGCTACGAATACTTTCCATTGGTTCAAAAGGCAAACCAAAAATAAATCCACTTCCTAAACTTATATTGCTATTTTCTTTTATGTAATTCAAACCTTCAATAGTTTTTTCTTTAGCCATGCCCTTGCCGATAGCACTTCCTGATTTTTTATATAATGTTTCTATTCCAAATTGTAACCCAATTGCTCCACTTTCTTCTAATAACGGTAAAGTATGTAAATGGCTTATTAGTAAATCACTTCTAGCATAACTGCCAAACTTGACCTTAAAAGGTAAGTTTGTAAACACCTCGTGTAGATATTCACATTTTTCAGGACTATCATTTAACAAGTCATCCATGATATCATATACTTGTGTGCCAAACTTTTCATAATTATAAATTAATTCATCGCGGAGTACACTTTTTTCTTTTAAATGCTTGTATGTATTTCCTTTCCCGTTGCCAGGATAAAAACAATAACTACATCTAAACTTACAACCTCTTGCTATTTCTATTGGTAATGCTTCTCCAGGAAAGATACAATCTTGATCAGTAAATATAGTTTTACTTTTATAAAAATCATTATATTCATAATCTATATTACTATCTATAATTAGTTGACCATTTATTAATTTTCCTTTAGCATTGTCTTCTACAATAGCTAATATTGCTTTATCCGCAAATCCACTGACCAGTATATCAAATGTTTCTCTTGCTAATCTTGTATATGTAGCAGGACCACCTCTATTACCTCCAATGGCTACCTTAAATTTGAAGCGATTCTTGTATTCTTGTATTAAGTCAAGCATCCAATTCTGTTCAAAAATTTTACTTCCATTATTACTCATGAAAGTATTGCTAACTCCAAGAACCTTTGTTTGTTGTGTTAAGAATTTGTCAAATAATTTGATTGTTTCATTATAAGTTAATCTACTTGCGAAGTCAATAACCTGTACGGTATAGCCAGCAGACCTCAATTCTGTCGCTAACTTATAAGCACCAGCGCCTCTAATCCAGCCTTCAGCATATACATCAGATAATAATACTACGTCCATTCGCCTTTTTCGTCCAGTGACGGAAAACTGTCTCTAGAGAAATCCAACTCCTTGTTAAAATCGTCTAATAAAATATCTTTATCTATTGTACTACTTAATACAATGTGATATCTATCTTTTGTGCCACCATTTAAAAATGTGTGTGGCACAGACGTATCTGTATAATATACGCTACCATCGGCAGGCAAATGAACAACATGTCTATGATATTGTTCTGGAAATAAAAATAAATTACTAGGATTTGTAATAATTGGTATATGAAACTTGTAAGTCATATCTCTATGTAGCCTATAACAACTTTTTCCTTTTAATTTTAAAATACGCACTCTAGTCACATCTATAGGAAAATTATCTATGACATTTTCAAAATACGTTCCTTTAAATAGCTCATTGGTCACAATAAAACTTCCTTCTGTCAAAGGATTTGTATCATCGTCTATATTTAAATCAGGTTGAGGGCCACAACATTCATGATAAGGGTTATGGCTTTGTTCTCTCGATTGAACAGCAAATTGAAATTGATGTGTTGCTCCTTCTGCTCCCCACCAACCTATTTTCTCTATTTCCGGTAATAGTTTTTTAAAGTCGTCTTGTAATTCTTCAATGTCTAATCCTATATCAAATTTTCTTATCAATCCATCTAACTTCATGGTATCCATACCTCCTTTGCTCCTATGGGGTTTCTATCAGCATCTCTGCCAAAATTTTTAAATTCGCTTGTTATGTATATACTCTTCCGTGGTACATTGTTATTCCAAGGTGAAACACTATGCCAACTATTATCACTATTGTAAGTCAAAATTAATCTATTTTTTTTAATTGGTATTTCCTTAAAAATATTTTTGTTAGCCGAATGTATGTTAAAACTTCCGTTACTTTCATCGTCACTAAAATATAGTAAGCCAGTCCATATTGTAACTTCACTGTCATAGTGAACATCTAAAATATTTTTATTTGTTTTAAAATTTTGTACAAACATTGCTTCTCTTGCTATTCTATATTCACCTTTTGTTTTTCTGATTCCTATAGATTCATCAACCAAAGGTATGTCAAGTATACGGCATACGTGATTATGAAAATCCTGTGATAGGATTGCTTCAAGTAAAAATTTTTGCTTTTGTTGTAGTAATAATAAACTATGCTTGGCACTTATTGCTTTTGTCACGCTGTTTTCTCTAGTCAACAAATGCTCATCGCACCATTGCTGGGTCGGAAAAAGATTATCATTATATGTTTCTAAAAAGTTATCACAGATAGCAAATTTATATGGCACATTATATACTTCAATATTTTTCCAATTAAACATATTCACCTCTGTTGTATACTGTCCTAGTGCCTCGCATATAGGTTGGTGCTAATACATGATCAGCAAATGATTGTTTATCATTACCCCAATCTACATCTTGATTAGGCCCCATTGGAAATTGTCCTAATTTTCTATCAGTTGTTTTCCAAGTTTTTGTTTGATTAAATTTGACAGGCAATTCAATTAAATTGCTTAATGTATCAAAATCTGTGGAAGTATTGTCTACACTATTCCATGTACATTTATCTATATATGCTATCCAATCTCTGTTACATTTTATTTCCTTACCAATTTCGGGATTGTAACTATGATCAAGAATCATATTCATATTAAATTTTATTAGGTCTTTTATTTCTTCGTTTTTATATTTTTCGTCCATATAGGATTGTAGCTCTTTCCAAAATACCTTATTGTGTTCAAAATTTTCGTCGTATAGGCAATTCCATAATATGTATTCTTCTAGTTGATAGTATCTACTATTCTTAAGATTTTCAATTTGTAATTCATCTGTGGAGTTTTCATCATCTATAAAGTTTTTAAAATGTGCGTATCCTTTATCATATATTGACTTGGTATAAGGATACTTTGTATTTTTAAAAAAATCATTATATAAATCTTTGTAGAAATCATAATACGTTACTCCTAATGTATTCCTACAAAACATACTGGTCCATTTAGTTACACTTCCACCATGTAATGCCATGAACATTTTTCCAAATACTTTCATTTGTAACCAATCTTCTAATGTATAAGTGGAGGTGGCAACTATGAATTCACTGTTACTAGGCGGTGACGCATGATCCTGTTCTAACATTTTGTGATAACCATTTATAAAATGTTTTCTTGTCCTTGTTTCTATTTGCCATTTTTCCATATATTCTTTTTGGGCGGCAGGAGCATTTGGTAATAATTGGAAATCATATATCCTACATTCAAAATGAATCCCCCATTCAATTGTATCAGTAAGTGCTTTTATCCAAAGATCAGGGGTATCTCCTGGCATTCCCATAATCATTTGACTAATACAGGGCATCCTGGCTTTGTTTAATTCTTGTACCATTGGAATTTGTCTTTTTACCGGTATGTTATATCTGTCTATACAATCTAAAACTTTTTGATGTGTATGTTGTAAACTTACCACATGTTTTCTAAGTAATTTTGATTCATACAATTCTTTAGCAATGGATACTGTTCTTTCAGGAGTATTTTTACTTGTGCTATATTGAAAAGTTTTTGGAAATCCTGTTTCTTTTTTCTTTTGACAAATGTATTTGACAAATTCTAAGTCTCTAGGAAATATTCCCAAGTTTGCTCCTACGTGATATAAAACATCGACACCCAGTTCTTCAGTAAAAAAATCAATTTCCTGTCTAATACGCTCATCTGAAAACCTGCGGACTTTACTATTAGTGGCACTTCCCCAATCACAAAAAGCACATTTAAACGGACAACCTCTATCTGTTTCCCATAAAAGAGTGAACTGTTTATTTTTTCCATTATCAATATGTTTCTTCTTGAAGTCTATTACCCACTGTTTATTTTCTAACCAAGGACTTGCGTCAAACTCTTTAAATAACTCACTAGGTGGAGTTCTCAAATGCGGCATAATCAAATTATCAATTTTATCAAAATTTGTACCATTTTGTACAGCCTTTATAATTTCTGCGAATGGACGTTCTCCATCGTTGTATACTACAATATCTATCTCGGGATATTTTTTAAAAAAATCCTTATCTTTCCAATCAGGATGTGGACCTCCAGCAACAACAAGCACATTGGGATTATCTTCCTTAACTTGTTTTGCTATTTGTAATTGTAAACTCCAGTTCCAATCATAACAACTTAATCCTAATATATCTAGATTTTTTGTATCTACATCTTTCAACATTGTAGTACAATCTGTATTCCTAAATAGCGGATCTAACCAGGTTACAGGATCTACGTCTGTCCTTTTATCCACATAAGTTTTTAAACATAGGAACACAAGAGGCATAAAGACCTTTGAATCGTATAGGTTGGGTTGTGAAATTAACACTTTTAAGCTCATATGTATATTTATCGGCGATTTTTTGGGTTAAATATGTATATGAGAAAGATTTTAATTAGCGTTCCTTCGTATCCTATGAGTGGTATGCGATATCTACCTTTAGTTTGGGCTTGTTTAAAAAGCTATCATGGAAATTTTAGTGACTTTAAGGACGAATGGGAATGGTTACCTCCTTTACAAGATGCCGCAGACTTGCCTAGCGTTTTAGAACAAGCAGAAAATATTGACGTATTAGGCTTGAGTAATTACATGTGGAACAGTAAAGTTAATTATAAATTAGCCAAAGAGTTCAAAAAACGTAACCCTAATTGTTTGATTGTATGCGGTGGTCCAGAGTTTGATCAACTTAAACCAGAAAACTTTGAACATATAGATATCTATATTCCTATCGAAGGAGAAGCAACATTTAGTCAAATTCTTGATAATGTGTATTTAGACATACCTTGGAAAGACATAGGCGGAATAGTTTATCTTGATAAAGAAATAAAACGTAATCCTGCTTTACCTTTTATTAAAGAGTGGCAATATAGTCCTTTATTAGAAAACAAACAGTTTATGGAAAACATTATACAAAAAAATAAAGAACAAGGATTTGAAACTTTATTACAATTTGAAACCACTAGAGGCTGTCCATATTCATGTACATTTTGTGATTGGGGTGGAGGTATACATACAAAATTGAGACAACGTCCAGTAGATATATTAAAAGAGGAAATTACATGGACAGGAAAAAATAAAATTTTTAAATATTTTATCACTGACGCAAACTTTGGTATACTTTCTAGAGACAAGGAAGTTGCCCAACACATTGTTGATACAAAGAAAAAATATGGGTACCCATTGGGTGTTGTAATACAAAGTGCTAAAAATCAAACAGAAAGAATAGTAGATATTGTTGAAATTTTATACAAGGGTGGTTTAATTAGTAGACATACAATAAGTGTCCAAAGCACTAATGATAACGTTTTAGATAACATTCATAGAAGTAATTTACCCACTGAAAAGCAAAAAGTTATTAGTAATAATCTAAATAAAAAAGGCATTCCTGTAAAAAGTCAAATAATCTTAGGACTTCCCGGCGATACGCTTGATAGATTAAAGCAAACAATCAGCGACTTACACAACATGGGAGTAAGTAGAGACATAGAATACTTTGTGTTTGGTTTATTTCCCAATGCTCCTGCGAGTGAAAAAGCATACATAGAAAAACACAAAATTAAAACTGTATCTGGATATACTCCTGTATACTGTAGAGACTTAGAAACTTTTGAAGGGTACAGCGGAAAAGATTTACAAGTATGTAACGGGTTACAATATTCTGATAACGAAAGTGTATACCAAGACGAAAGTTTACATCAAGATACAATTTGGGACATATCAAATAACCAAAGTAAATTTGTTATTTCAACAAGCAGTTATGATGAAGAACAATGGGCTGAAATGCATACTTGGATAAATTTTATCAATGGCATAAATGAAAGTGGCTTATTTAAAAATGTAGCGGATTACTACAGATCAAAAGGAATAGATTATAAAGAATTCTACGAGAATGCTATAATGGACTTCAGACAAGATAAAAACTTTAATAATCTGTATGAATATGTTTTACGACAAAGTTATGACTTTGCTAAAGGAAACAGACCTTATGAGGAAATATCTGTGCCTGGATCAAACTTACCGGTTGCTTTTGAAGCAAACTTGTTCATACAAGCATGGTTGGCTGAAAACAAAACAAAGATATATAACGATTTTAGACCTATGGTAACAGAAAGATACAATCACGCTATGGAAGTAGATAGTCTTATACAATTTGGTTTAGATAAAATTGTAGGATTTGATTTACAAAATAAAAAAGAAAATACTTACGAATATGATTGGGAAAATATTACTAATCATAAACAATACAATAATATTACAAAAAAAGAAACCACGTATAAATTTGAAAATAGCTACATCAATAATTTTAAAAAACTACAAGTACCGATGGATATGTATCATTACAGTTTGTGTTTAGTTCACGGACGTTGGCGTAAGAAATTATTGTATTCTATTTCTTAAGAAGTTCTAGTGTTTTTTCTGAAGGAATACCTGTAATTTGTAATGTTAATCTATCTGTGTGTCCAACATTAGCTGTACCGTGTGCCATTGTTCTATCCCAATGAACACAATCGCCACATCTCCATTGATGCCAAAAAGCATTTCCGAAATGCCAATAATGACCAAAATCCCAATCTGTCAAAGCAACAGCAAACCTTTTAGCTTTTAAAGCCATTTTGCTGACTTCTACTTCATGTGATTTTTTATAGTTATCTATATGTGTTGGTAATATTTGTCCAGGCTTTTGTCTGAATAATTTAACTTTAACATCAAAATCTTGGTGTTCTACTAGTCCCAAATAATCTACAATATGTTTAAAAGTAGGAAACTCTTCGTACTTTAGTTTTAAAGATGAATCTGTGTAATCAGGATTAGGGTGACCAAGTTCTTTCCAGAAATCTCTTTGTTCTTTAGGCACTCCGGTTTTTATAATTAATTCTTCAGCTTTTTTGATGTCATTTGTAAAATCTAAATCAAAATTACAAATGCTTGTATATACATCTTCTGGCTTATCAACTTTCCATTTATCAAAATGCCAAATACTTATTGCCTCTGCTTTAGGTCCCCAACATTCATCGTCATGGTTTAATTCATTGATTTTTTCTGTCATTCTTATCTCCTAACCAAACCTCTAAATCTTTTGTTTTAAATATATATCTGTTTTTATCTATTGCTTGTGGTTTTACAAAATCTTTTACTTGTAGATTATAAACTGTATTATTACTTAACCAAGACCTAACCGCTTTAGCAAAAATTTGATTGTTTTCTTCTGTCATATGGCAATATCTAAAATCCTTTATTCCTGGATCATGATTATCTTTAAATTTTATATCCCATGCTTTATTTTCCATTTGGAAAATTTCTACTAATCCGTTATCTCCAAAGCCATTTATTAACAAACAATTTTTATCTTTTTTTATGTCATCTGTAATTAAATTAAAAATTATCTCGTCTTTGTTTATGTCTAATATGTGTTTAAAATATCTTATTACGCTTTCTAAAAAATCTGCTTCGTCGCCTTTAGTTCTATTTTTATGTGCTTCTGCTATTACATGGCTGTTATAGTGTAGATAGTTTTCATCTAGGTCTTTTACACTTAATCTATTTGTAGATGTTGAAATAAAAATAGTTTTATCAAATCTATGCCTATTTTTTAAATACAGATTGTAGCTGTAATATATGTCACTACCTGTAACTCCAAAACTTGTAATATCATAAGGCAGGTATTCAAACCAAGGCTTACCTATGTTTTCAAATCCAGGATGTCCTTCATATCTTGTATGAGTACGCATATTTTTACAGGCAAAACTATCTCCAAAAATACCTATTTTCATAATACTTTTCTTTTAGGTATCTTACTGTCTGCTGAACTTACACAACTTTCTGTCATACAAGGCATTGGTTTATCAAAGAGTCTAAAGCCTGTTTCAATATTTCCCAAAGGTTCATCTCTACAACTGTAACTTCTTTTGATGCTACCGTCTGGTTCTCGTATTATAATTCCTTGATATCCACTGTTACAGGTCCAATCTTTAAACTTGTTAAAATTAAAAGCATTAAAACGTTCTGCTTGATCCATATAATATTTTTTTCCGTTGCTATCTTCTAACTCAACTTGAAAGTGTGGAGGAACTTTTTCCCCTGTATCATGATCTATTGTAGGAAGTTGAGCAAACTTGGCTTTTGGTCTGTCAGCCCACTTTCTTTTTTGATCTGTATATGCCCGTTGAGGCATACCGTTGTATAGTTTTTGTAATTGTTCTTCAGTGTACCCGTCAACTACTCTAGTCGCGGTAGGATCACTCTGTGGTTTGAGAGTGACGTTAATTCCTTGTTCATGGAAGAACAAAGCGTTGTCCCAACTCTTTTCAAAGATTTCTGGAACCATAACCATGTTAATTGTAACTTGTACATCATGTTCTTGAGACAGGATTAATTTATCAGCAAAGTCCTGCATCTTCTCCTTACTATTTACGTGTTCTGTGTGTAAACTTGCGGTAATACTTGCCCTATGGAACGGCTTTGCTATTTCCACATATTCTTTAAACCAATTGATTTTACGACTACAGTTTGAAGTCATATGTATTGAAGTGTAGTTTGTGTTTTCTACGTCATCAGCTAGGTATCTAAGGATGTCAAGATATCCTGGATGAAAGGTAGGCTCGCCTCCGGACAGTGAAAAATGAAACGAGTTAAATCCGTTTTGAATTGCCTGTCTTTTGATCTCATCAATAGTTCTAAGACATAGCTCGGTTGATCTATGGTCTTTTTTGTCGCTTCTCGCATATGGCCAACAATAAGAACATCTGTAGTTACAGAACCTTCCTAGCAACCAACTTACAGTAAAAAGATCTCTATATAATAGTGTACGCTGGCCAACGCTGACTATATCGTCAAACGGTATCTTGCTAAAGTCGTAATTACTCCATTTTAGATCATTCATATTTTATTATAGCATACTATCCAGTTAATGTCAATACTATTTAAATAAATATTGTACATAGGAATATACAATATGAACGTATTAGAATTATCAAAAAAAACAGTACCTTGCCAACGCAATTGGTTAGATGACTACAATATACCGCAAAAAGACATAGATTACATAATAAAAACATGTACAACAATGCCTACAAAACAGGAAAAAAATACTTATTCGTTGTGTGCTATTACAGATAGAAGGTATATAGAAAAGTTATATCGATTTTGTTATGATCCCGATGATGAGATTAGTTTCAATAAAAATACACAGGTTTTAGGGAATCTGCTGTTGGTATGGTATGACGGACCTGATAGCAAGTATGATGATGGGACTGTTAACGATGTAAACGTTGGTGTATCAGCTGGCGGAGCCGCACTGGCGGCTGTTGAGCTAGGGTACAAAACAGGTTTCTGTAAATGTTTTGTTAGCGAAAAGATATCTACAGTATTAAAACCCTATATAGGATTGACCCGTAAAAAGGAACTACGTAGAATAAGACTTATGCTTGGAATAGGTGTTCCTGAGGCCAATCTTGAAAGCAATGTTCGTAGGATGGAAGGTGGATACTTAGGTTCTACAACTAAATTTGGTTACACTAAGAATATCAAGGTTACAAAAATTTAAATTATAACCTTTCCTTTATAAATTTATCTTTTTTATTAAGTTGACATGTGGAGACACATTTTTTAATCTTCTCTTCTTCTTTCCAACTTCTTTGTATATCTAGCCACACCTTGCCATTCATTGCTTCTTCTATACTAACATTTTTAAGATTGATATCATTCATGTAATCCTGATTGTCTAGTATTGTTTCAAACCTGTCTTTTTGTTGGCCAGTTACACTATATTCTAACATTTTGCTGTTAAGATGACAACAAGGAATAACATTTCCCATATGATTTACGAATATACGTTTTTGATTGGCATACTTACAACTTATACAATCTGATTCTTCAATTTCATATTTCTTAGGCTTTACTTTTTTAGTATCCGTACGATGACTGAAAATTGTTTGAAAAGCATGAAATCCTTCTTTATCAGCCATTTTCTTGGCTATTTCCAATTGATGTTCATTATGTTCAAATACTATGAACTGCCAGTTTGCTATTCCACCAGCTTTTATAAATGCTCGAAAGTTTTTTACAACTTTTTTAAAATTACTTCCTTCTCTATATATTTCTGATGTTTCATCACTACCATCTATACCCCACGTAACTCTATGGCTCTTAGGTAATATACTAGCTAATGTTGTCCACCAAGTCTCTGTTCTAATACTACCGTTTGTTGCTATGTTTATGTGACAATCCCATTCAGCAAAATGTTTAACAATTTCAAAAAACTGCGGATGACTTGTAGGTTCATCTACGCTACCACAAAAGTTTATTATTTTAAT
>CEOK01005322.1_pt1 | contig 22700 bp, 24 predicted proteins | sample 427001 | NCBI WGS metagenome assembly CEOK01 (sample SAMEA2591108, study PRJEB7988) | marine metagenome | isolation source: saline water (ENVO:00002010), including | reverse complement strand
GTTAAGTTATTTGGTGTGATTAGATAAATTCTTTTCAATTTTTAAGCAGCTTTTTCAAGGTCAGCTTTCCACTCACCTTTAGCAGCTAAACTATTCATTCTCGATCTTTCATCAAAAACTTTTTGAACAGCTTCAGTATCTTTTAAGTTTTTAGCCCAAGTTTTTAGAGCACTTTGTTGCAAAGCTCTTCCATAAGAATAAGTGAAAGCAAATGACGTTTTGTTTTGTTTATTTATCTCGTTTAAATTCTCTGTTGCCTCTAATTCTGATTGACCACCAGACAAAAAGGCTACCCCAGGAACTTCGCTTGGCAAATGGTTTTTGATGCATTTAAGTGTTAATTCAGCAACTTGCTCTTTTTTATTTTTTATACCTGACTCACTTCCATTTAAAATCATATTAGGCTTAAGGACCATGCCTGAAAAATCTATACCGGCAATTCTTAGTTGATTCATACATTCTTCTAAAACTTTAGAGGTAACATCATAACATTTCTGGATATCATGTTTGCCATCCATTAATACTTCAGGCTCTACAATTGGAGCCATACCCGCTTCTTGTACAAGTGCCGCATATCTTGCCAAAGCATGTGCGTTTGCGACTATCGAATTATTGCTCGGAAATTCATTGCTTATTTTATAAACACCTCTCCATTTTGCAAATCTCGCGCCTAATTTGTAATATTCATTTAGTCTTCCTCTTAAACCATCTAAGCCTTCGGTCACTGTCTCATCACTACCAACTAATTTTTTAGCACCTTTATCAACTTTAATTCCAGGCAGTACTTTTTGCTCGCTTAAAATTTCAGGGATAGATTTACCATTTTTTTTTTGACGAATTGTTTCATCGTATAAGATCACTCCACTAATGTAATCTTGAAAGTTTTTTGAGGTAAATAATGTATGTCTAAATGATAAACGGTTTTCTTCATTGGACTCAATATTTACGCTATCTAATCTCTTAGTCATTGTACCAGTGCTTTCATCAGCAGCCAGAATCCCTTTTCCTTTGGCAACCATCAATTTTGCAATTTCATTTATATTCATTATTGAACTCAATATTTATTGTTTTATTATTTTTCAAGAACTTTCAAACCAGGTAGCATTTTACCCTCAAGCCATTCTAAAAAAGCACCACCTGCGGTTGAGATATATGTAAAGTTATTTTGTTGATTTGATTTTTTAATAGCAGCAAAGGTGTCCCCACCACCTGCGACCGAAATTAGGTTATTGTTTTTTGTATACCTTGCAATGGATCTAGAAATATCATTTGTCCCGTTTGCAAAATCATCATACTCAAAAAGACCAAATGGACCATTCCATAAAACAGTTTTAGATTGTTTTAAAACATCATCTATTTTACCAGTTCCTTCAATTCCAATATCTAGGATAATATCATTATCTTCTATCTCATCTAATTTTTTGTTCTCTCCTGGTTGATCAAACTTTTTTGAACAAACAACATCAACTGGCAGTATAAGTTCACAATTATTTCTCTTAGCTTCTTGATAAATTTGTTTGATTGTTTGTTCTATATTTTCTTCAAGCAGTGATTTACCGACATTAAAACCCTCGTATTCAAAAAAGTTATTTGCCATTGCTCCACCAATGATCATGAAATCCATTTTTGGCATTAAATTAATAATTAAGTCAATTTTAGTAGAGATTTTTGATCCACCAATCAAACATGCAACTGGCTTTTTAGAGTTTAAAAAAACTTTATCAAGCGCGTCAACTTCATTAATAATACTTGAGCCAGCACAAGACTCTAGAAACTGAGTTATAGCATCGATTGATGCATGCGCACGGTGTGAACAAGAAAATGCTTCATTAATATAAACATCGGCAAATGATGCTAAGAGTTTTGCATAATCTTTACAGTTGGCTTCTTCGCCTGGATCAAATCTTAAATTCTCTAGCATAAATATTTTATTTTTACTCTCACTGATTATTTTTTTAGCTTCATTATTGATCTCTAAAAAATTTATATTTTCATTTAAAATTTTTTCTGTCATTTTTTTAACGGGAAGCAAAGACAACCCAGATTTGCCTTTTTTTTGAGGTCTGCCGAGATGAGATCCTAAAATAATTTTACAATTTTGTTTTAATAAATCTTTGATATTTTCTTCTAACTTTTCAATTTTAGTAGCGTCTGAAACTCTTCCTCCAGATATTGGAACATTAAAATCAACTCTTAGAAAAACTTTTTTCCCTTTAATTTTTGATAAATCTTTTAAAGATTTAAGTTGGCTCATTATATTTTATTTTTTAATGTCAAAGCCACATCGATCATTCGATTAGAAAAACCCCATTCGTTATCATACCAAGAAAATACAGTTCCGAAATTATCACCAATTACTTTTGTTAAAGTAACATCAATAATTGAAGACCTTGGATCATGATTAAAATCTGAAGAAACAAGTGGTTTGTGCTCAATACCTAATACGTTTTTGAGATAAGTCTTACTAGCTTTTACTAATGCATTGTTAACGGAATCTTTTGTAATTTTTTTCTTAGAATTAAAGCTCAATTGAACCAAAGATACATTCGGGGTGGGTACACGAACTGAAATACCATCAACCTTATCTTCTAATTCTGGAATAATTATTTTTAAAGATTTTGCAGCACCTGTACTTGTAGGTACCATTGAATTAGGAGCACTTCTTGCTCTTCTCATATCTTTGTGCGAGTTATCCAATAGTCTTTGATCAGTAGTGTAAGAATGGATTGTTGTCATATACCCTTTTTCAATTTTAAAATTTTTATGCATAACATAGGCAAGTGGAGCTAGACAATTTGTTGTACAAGATGCAACCGAAATAATTTCATCTTTTTTTGTAATAGCTTTTTGGTTAATACCATACACCACTGTTTGATCAGCTTCTTTGCATGGAGCCGAAACAATTACTTTTTTTGCTCCAGCTTCTATGTGTTTATATGACTCGTCTCTTGAATTAAAATTTCCAGTACACTCAAATACAATATCAACCTTTTCTTCATCCCAAAGACAGTTAATGGGATCACTCTCGTGATAACATTGAATTTTATCTTTACCAATAATGATCTCATCTTTTGTATGTTTAATATTAAAATCAAACCTACCGTGAATGGTGTCTCTTTCTAATAAAAAGGCACTTGTCTCTGGTTTAGCTCTATTGTTAATTGCAACAATTTTTAACCCTTTATATTTATTTTCATAAATAGCTCTAAGAACCATTCTGCCAATTCTTCCAAAACCATTGATAGCTACTCTTAACACTTTTTTAACTCCTTAATTTTAAAGCCTTATTAACTATATCATCATCAGTTAATTTAAAATATTTATAAACATCTTTATAAGGTGCACTTCTGCCAAAATCTTCAATGCCAAGTGTTATACCATCATTTCCAACATATTTTTTCCATGACATTGGATGAGAAGCTTCAATTGAAATTTTTAATTTAGTCTCTTCTAATATCTTAGATTTATATTGTTCAGATTGAGCATCAAATAATTCCATTGATGGAAAAGAGATTACTTTGGAATTTAGGTTTTTTTGAGCCAATTTCTTTGAAGCTGAGATTGCAATTTCAATCTCAGAGCCACTTGCCATTAAAGTTAGGTCAATATTATCTGAACTTCTAAATATTTCATATGCTCCAAGTTCACAAAGGTTTTCATTTTTCATTTGGTCTCTTGGTTGAGAAAGGTTTTGTCTCGTCAAAGATATCACCGTTGGCTTGTCTTTGCTGTTAAGCGCAATATCCCAACATTCTATTGTTTCAGTTGTATCGCACGGTCTTAATACATTTAAATTTGGAATTGATCTTAAGCTACTCAAATGCTCAATAGGTTGATGCGTTGGGCCATCTTCACCAAGGCCAATAGAGTCATGTGACATGACATAAATGACTCTTTGTTTCATCAAAGCAGATAATCTTATTGATGGTTTACAATAATCACTAAAAACTAAAAAGGTTCCTCCATATGGTATCAAATGACTGTGAAGCGCAAGGCCGTTCATAACAGATGCCATTGCATGCTCTCTTACTCCATAGTGAATGTAATTACCTTTAAACTTACCTGGTGAAATAATTTTTTGGTGCTCTGTTTTAGTATTGTTTGATCCAGTTAAATCAGCAGAACCACCTATAAGTAAAGGCAAGTCTTTGGTTATATTTTTTAAAATATTTTCAGAAGATTTTCTTGTTGCTAATGGTTTTAATTCTTTGGCAGCAGTTTCTTTTGCATTATTTATAATCGATTTAATTTTTTTCTTAATTGTTTCTTCTTTAAAAGAAAACTTATTTGATTTTTTTTCTTCAGCTTTACCTTTTTTTCCAATTTCTCTCCAAGCTTTTAAAATATGTTCTGGAACTTCAAATGACTCATATGACCATTTTAATTTTTTTCTTATTAATTTAATTTCATTATCACCCATTGGACTACCATGCGCTGAAGATTTACCTGCTTTATTTGGTGAGCCAAATCCAATTTTAGTCTTGCATGAAATTACAGTAGGTTTTTTTGTTTTTTGCGCTTTCTTGAGTGCTTTAAAAATTTCTTTTTCTTTGTGACCATTAATTTCTATAAAATCCCAATTATAACTTTCAAATCTTTTTTTATATTTATCTGAAACAGCAAGATTTGTTGGACCATCAATTGAGATTGAATTATTATCAAACAGCATGATTAAGTTTTTAAGTTTTAAATGACCCGCTAAACTCATGGCTTCGTGGCTGATACCCTCCATTAAGCAACCATCACCAGCTAAGACATAAGTTTTATGATTAAATATTTTTTTTCCAAATTTGGCTTGTAGAATTTGTTCAGCCAAGGCAAATCCTACTGCATTTCCAATACCTTGGCCTAATGGACCTGTAGTCGTTTCAATTCCAGTTCCATATTCATATTCAGGGTGGCCTGCACATATTGAATTTAATTGTCTAAAGTTTTTAATATCCTCAATTGTAATGCTTTTGTAACCCGTCAAATAAAGTAGAGAGTATAAAAGCATAGATCCATGACCTGCAGACAAAATAAATCTATCTCTATTTTCCCAATTTGGATTATCAGGATTAAATTTTATAAAGTCTCTAAATAGGACTGTACAAACATCTGCCATTCCCATCGGCATACCTGGATGACCCGAGTTAGCTTTTTGAACAGCATCAACTGACAAAAAACGAATAGCATTGGCTAAATCATTATGTGTACATTTTTTCATTAACAAATTATGTAAGACTTAATTTCTCGAAATTATTATTACTTTGTAGTATAATTATAAATAACAATATTCGTTTTCTATGGATAATTTAAAAGAAAAAGAGCAGAAATTACTAGAGTCTTTGGTCAGATTAGACACCATTACTGACTTAGTTGTTGGATCGAAGAAAAAGATTGTTGATCTTCAAGAGGTAAAATCAAAATTAGAGACTGAAAAAAATGATCTTACGGTTAAGTTATCCACACTTGAAAATGAAAATGAAGGTCTAAAAGCAGAGCTTCAAGAGCTTGAGAACACACTGAACAGCGATGATGTTTCAAATGAAAATTTAAAAGAAAAAATTTTGAACATAGAAACAGAGAATGCAGAGTTAAAAAAATCTATAGCGAAATTAGAAGAAGATTTAGAAACCTCAAGATATAAAGTAATACAAGCAGAGAAAAATAAAGATGAAGTTTCAAAAAGACTTGATGAACTAAATCAAGAAGCAAATGATTTATTAGGGTCTGATGAATGGTAAATGTTAATGTAAATTTTAATGGTAGAGACTATCTTCTCGCTTGTGAAGAGGGGCAGGAAGAAGATCTTCAAAAATTAACAGAAGAACTTGGAAAAAAATTTAATCAATTAAAAAAAGATCTTGGCAATTTAGGTGAAGGAAAACTTTTATTAATTACAGCAATTCAAGTTATCGATGAATTATATACCCTGAAAACATCTTTAAAAAAATTAAAAGATCATTCAAGTGATCTTGAGAGCAAGTTTAAAGAAATCAAAAATTTATCTATTAGCTATAAAGAAGATAGAGATAAAGAAGTCGAAAAATTAAAAGTCAAGCTTGATGAATTAAAAAAAACGATTGAGGAAAATCAAAATAATTATACGCAGATTTTGAATAAGGCGAGCGAGTCTATAAATAGCTTCATCACTAAAGCTGTTTAATCTTAATGAAAAAAAAAATTAGAGATAAGTTTTTAAAACTTAGAGAAAAAAAAAATTTTGATCTTGATAAAAAAAATCAAAGCTTTTTTTCTGATCAAATAACAAAAATTTGTAAAAATCATAACGTCAAAAAAATTGGATTTTATTATCCTATTAATTATGAGGTAAACATTGTTTCTATTGTCTCCAAAATTAAAATAAAAAATTTAAAACCTTTTTTACCGGTAGTAGAAAAAAATAATAAAATGAGCTTTAGAGAATGGAAAACACTAGAACCGTTTTATGTTAATCGGTTTGGAATTTTAGAGCCAAATAAAAAGAATAAAAAAACAAAACCTCAGTTAATCTTAACTCCGCTTGTTGCCTTTGATAAAAATAAAAATCGTCTAGGATATGGTACGGGATTTTATGATCGTTTTTTAAATCAAGTTTCAAAACAAAAGAACATTATATCCATTGGAATTGCTTTTTCATTTCAGGAGATTAGAAAAATTCCTTCTGAAAAGCATGATAAAAAACTAGATTATATTTTAACTGAAAAGAAATTAATAAGTTAATGAATTTTTTATTTTTAGGTGACATTGTTGGAAGAGCAGGGCGTAATATTGTTATTGAAAAATTAAAAGATTTGATCGATCAATATGAAATAGATTTTGTCATTGCAAACGGTGAAAATTCAGCGGGAGGCTATGGTATTACTGAAGAAATTTGTAATAATTTGTTTGATGCAGGAGTTGATGTCATTACATCTGGAAATCACATATGGGATCAAAAAGAAACCATGAACCATATCATAAAAGAAAATCGATTATTAAGACCTATGAATTTTCAAGTAGGAACACCAGGACGTGGATTTGAAATCTTTGAAAAAAAAGGCTTTAAAATTGGTGTGATGAATATCATGGGCAATGTTTATATGAAAAAATGTGAAGAAGTTTTTCCATACGTAGAAGAGCAAATAAAAAAAATTAACTTAAAAAAAGAAGTAGATTTTTTAGCTATAGATTTTCATGCTGAAATTACTAGTGAAAAACAAGCTATGGGTCACCTTTTAGATGGAAAAGCAACTTTTGTAGTTGGTACTCATACCCATACACCCACTCTTGATTTTAGAATTTTGGAACACGGAACGGCCTATCAAACAGATGCTGGGATGTGCGGAGATTACAATTCAGTCATAGGCATGAATAAAGAAAATGCCATTTTAAAATTTTTTAAAAAAAAAAGTGATAGACTTGTTCCTGTTATTAAAGACGCAACTATTTGTGGCATCAAAGTAATCGCGGATGATAAAACAGGCTTAGCAAAAGACATACAACCTATTATGGTAGGTGGAAATTTAAAATATAATAATTGATATGGCAGGACATTCGCATTGGGCAGGAATTAAACATAAAAAAGGAAAAGCTGACAAGCAACGTTCAAAGCTTTTTTCAAAATTAAGTCGAGAAATTACAGTTTCAGCAAAACTTGGTATGCCGGATCCAAGTATGAATCCAAGATTAAGATCTGCAGTACAAGCTGCAAAAGAAGCAAACATGCCAAAGGACAATATTGATCGGGCGATTAAGAAATCTCAAGGCAGTGATGAAGCTAATTATGAGGCTGTTGTATATGAGGGTTTTGGACCATCCGGAACTGGTATTATTGTAGAAGCGCTTACAGATAATAAGAATCGTACCATTTCAAATGTAAGATCTATATTTGAAAAAAATGGTTATTCATTAGGAAGCGAAGGTTCTGTTTCCTATCAATTTGAAATTTGTGGTTTAATTCGAATAAAAAAAGATTCATGTTCAGAAGATGAGATATTTGAACAATCAACCAATTATGGCGCAAGTGATTTTAAAGTGGAAGGAGATTTTTATGAAATTTTTTCTGAAAAAAATGATCTTCATACATTACAAATTGAGCTGGAAAAAAAGTATGAACTTAGTTTTTGTGGAATAATTTATAACCCAAAAAATACTATAAAGATTGACAAAGAAGGTTTTGAAAAAATTATAAATTTCATTGATGCTTTAGAAGAGGATGATGATGTTCAAAAAGTTTACTCAAATTTTGAAGTAGATCAAAAAATATTGGAGGAAATGTCATCTTGATAGTTTTTGGTATTGATCCTGGAGTAAGTGGTGCGCTTAGCATTTATGAGAACAAAAAACTCAAGGAAGTCATTGATATGCCTACAATGAGTGAAGGGAAAAAAAATAAAAAACAAATTAATGCAGCTCAATTATCTTTAGAGATTAAACAAAGAATTAACGGATCATCTGAAACAGCAGTAGTCATTGAGCATGTGACAGCTATGCCAGGACAGGGCGTTACTAGCATGTTTAATTTTGGACAATCTTTTGGGGTGATTAAAGGAATATGTTCAGCTTTAACCTTGCCTATTTATTTTGTAAGGCCTGTTAAATGGAAGAAGCATTTTAATCTTATTGGTTCTTCAAAAGATGCAAGCAGAACAAAAGCGATAGAATTATTTCCAAGTTTTTCAAATGATATGGCCAAAAAAAAAGATGCCAATAAAGCTGATGCTATTTTGATAGGAAGATATTTTTTAGATCATTTTAACAATGAAGGTTTTCATGGATAAAGCATTTACCTATAAAACAAAAATTTATTACGAAGATACAGATGCAGGTGGGATTGTCTATTATGCTAATTATTTAAAATACTTTGAAAGAGCTAGAACTGAAATGATTTATTCTTTAGGTTACGATCATAAAAAACTCAATCAAAGTGACGTTTATATTGTCGTAAGATCGTGTCACACAGATTATGAAAAGCCTGTTAAATTTGAAGAAGAGGTTAGCGTTGTCACTAAGTTATCTAAAATTTCACCGGTTAGAATTAATTTAATTCAGTCTGTAAATGTGAATAGCGAAGTTCGTGTAATAGCAAATGTTGAACTTGCAGTGATTGATCAATCTGGAAAACCCAAAAAGATGCCAGAGGATCTATATAAATCTTTCAAAAGTTGTATTTAATAACAAATATCAATAGATCATTGTCATATTAATGACAATTTTCAAAAATAGGAATTATAAATATGGAACCACAAGTAGGAGCCGCAGCTTCCGCAATTGCTGCAGCAGATTTTTCTTTTTGGACTCTTTTTACTAGAGCCGATTTTATTGTAAAATCTGTAATCATTATGTTAATCGCAGCATCAATCTATTCATGGGCACTAATTTTTGAAAAATATAAAGTGTTTAAAAAAATATTTAAAAGCTCAGAAGAATTTGAGGAAGAATTTTTAAATTCTAAATCTGTAAAAACTTTGTTTGAAAAAACTAGTTCAGATACAGATGATCCAATGACAGTAGTATTTAGATCTGGTGCTAATTATTTAATGCAATACAAAAGTCAGTCTCAAGCTGTTTTAACTGAAAAAGTTAAAAGAGTGATGGATGTTGCAATTGATAAAGAAGTTGAAAAATATGAAAACAAATTAACTTTCCTTGCAACAGTGGGTTCAGTTGCACCTTTTATTGGATTATTTGGAACAGTTTGGGGAATTATGAATTCCTTTCAGTCAATCGCAATTTCTAGAAATACTAGTTTAGCAATTGTAGCACCAGGTATTGCCGAAGCATTATTTGCTACAGCTTTAGGTTTGTTAGCAGCAATTCCAGCAGTTGTTGCTTATAATAAATTTACAAGCAGTTCTCGAAAATTTACTCAAAAATTAGAAAACTTTACACAAACTTTCTTATCAATAATTTAATGGGTGTTAATCTAAATAAAAGTTCTTCAAGATCTAATTCTCCTATAAGCGAAATAAATGTTACTCCATTTGTGGATGTGATGTTGGTTTTATTAATTGTATTTATGGTAACCGCCCCTATGCTTACAGTTGGAGTACCAGTAAATTTACCTGAGACTAATGCGGATTCATTACCTGATGATAATGAGCCTCTAACAGTTTCAATTAATGCAAAAGGAGAAATTTTTGTACAAGATACAAGAGTTGGCTACTCTGATTTGGTTCCAAAACTTCTAGCCATATCAAAGAACAGAACTGATACTAGAATATATGTGAGGGGTGATAAAAATTTAAATTACGGACGCGTTATTGATATTATGGGAAATTTATCAGGAAACGGTTTTACAAAGGTTGCATTAATTACAGAAACAAAACGTTAATATGTATAGAAGTTTATCATTATCTATACTTTTTCATGCAGGAATATTTGCAGTAACATTTTTTACATTACCCTTTATTGTAAAAAAGCCAATCGATGTTCCACCAATCATATCAATTGATCTTATACAAATATCAGACAAAACAGCATTACCATTTGCTCCAAAAGCTAGGGAAATTATTGAAAAAATTAAGGAAGAAAAAGAAAGAGTAGTAACAAAACAAGCGCCACCAAAGATTGTGAAAAAAGAAAAGCAGGACGCTGTTCCTATGCCAGATCAAATTAAGAAAAAGAAGCCTAAAGAAACTGACAAACAAAACCCAGAAGAAGTTAAAGATGAGATTAGACAGTCATCTGAGTTTGAAAAAAAAGAGCTTTTTGATCCTAATAAAATTGCTGCTTTAATCGATAAATCTAAAGAAGAAACTGCTGATATTCAACAAAAGCAAAGCTTAGATATTACACAGGACCAGGATTCTACTGTTAGTTTAGATAAAGGTCTTACTATTACACAAGAAGATGCCATAAAGGCGCAAATCTTTAAGTGCTGGAACATTCCACTTGGTTTGCCTTATGATGAGGATTTGACTGTAAGAGTGAGGTTAAAATTAAATAAAGACGGGTCTATAATGAGTTCAGAAATTTTAGATCACGTGAGAATGAACAGACCGGGACAAGGGTTTTATAAGGTTTTAGCAGAAAGTGCCCTAAGAGCAGTGAGATTATGCAATCCTTTAAAGATGCCAGCAACTGGACATGATAAGTGGAAAGATTTACAACTTAATTTTGACGCAAAAGAAATGTTAAAAGGATAATTGTGAGACAAATATTAATAACTTTATTTTTAATTTTATTTAACAGTAAATCTTTTGCTGTAGTTACAATTGATATTACAAGAGGAAATCTTGAGCCACTTCCAACTGCGATATCAAATTTTTATATTGATAATCCAGAAAAATTTTCTGAAAAAATTAAATCATTAAAATTAGAAGAAAATTTACCAAAAGTGATTAAGGGAAATTTAATGCGCTCTGGTTTATTTTATGTTTTAGATAATAAATCATACATTCAGCAAGCAAAACTGTCTCATTTAAAACCTAGATTTGAAGACTGGAGATTAATCAAAGCTCAAATCATGGTGTCAGGTAAATTGAGAATTGATGATAAAGGGAGATTAAGAGTAGAGTTTAGATTGTGGGATGTAGTCTCAGCAAAAGAAATTGAAGGACTTGCTTTATTTGCAACACCATCGTCTTGGAGAAGAATTGCTCATATTATTTCTGATAAAATTTACCAAAGACTCACAGGTGAAGAAGGATATTTTGATACCAGAATTATTTATGTTGCTGAGAGCGGTCCAAAAACACAACGTGAAAAAAAATTAGCTATTATGGATCAAGATGGTGCGAATAATAAATTTTTAACGTTAGGAAATGAGCTTGTGCTTACACCAAGATTTAGTCCAAATGGTAAAATGGTGACTTACATGTCTTATTTTAAAAATTTACCGAGAGTTTATTTATTAAATATTGAGACTGGAATTCAAGAAGTAGTCGGTGATTTTCCAGGAATGACTTTTGCTCCAAGATTTTCTCCAGATGGAAGAAAAATTATTATGAGTTTTGCAAGAGATGGTAACTCTGATATCTACACAATGGATATCGAGTCAAGACGTGTCGAACAGATAACATCTAATCCTGCAATTGATACATCGCCATCATTTTCACCTGATGGAAGATTTATTGTATTCAATTCAGACCGAAGTGGCTTTCAACAAATTTATACCATGAGAAGTGATGGGAGAGGTGTGAAAAGAATTTCAAGAGGAAAAGGTTTGTACGGAACTCCTGTTTGGTCTCCAAGAGGAGATTTAATTGCATTTACAAAAATTCATAAAGGCAAGTTTTATATTGGTGTTATGCGTTCCGATGGAACGGGTGAAAGATTATTAACACAAAACTTTTATCAAGAAGCACCATCATGGTCACCAAATGGAAGAGTATTAATTTTTTATCGTGAAACAGCTGGCGGAAAAAAAGGACAAGGCTCTAGTGCAAAGTTATGGGCTATTGATATTACAGGTTATAACGAAGTAAAAATTAAAACACCAACCGATGCATCTGACCCATCTTGGTCTGGATTGTTGTCAAAATAGGCTTATTAGAGGTTTTTTTTATTATTCTAGGGTTGAAACTCGTTTTCAATTATGTAGAAGTAACTTTAATAAAATTTAAATTTTAAGAGGTTATATGTCATTAACTAGTATTAGAAATTTCGCTATTGTAGCAGTTTTGGGTTTTTTAGTATCTGCCTGTGCAACTGGTGGAAAAAAAAGAACAGCAAACGATTGGTACGAAGGTACAGACACTGTTAAATTTTTAGCATCTGGTGTTCCTGATAGAGTATTCTTTGCAACTAACAAATCTGGTTTACACACTGCATCTAAAAGCACTTTAAATAAGCAAGCAGCTTATATTAAATCTTCTGGAATTAGTGTTGTGGTAGAAGGTCATGCCGATGAAAGAGGTACAAGAGAGTACAACTTGGCATTAGGTGAAAGAAGGGCAAACGCTGTGAGAGATTATTTAATGTCTCAAGGTGTTAGCGGAAGTAACGTAACTGTAATCAGTTATGGTAAAGAAAGACCTGTTAACCCAGAATCTTCAAGACTAGCATGGTCTCAAAACAGAAGATCTGTAACTGTAAAAGCAAAGTAATCAGTTTACATAAGGTTTAAAAGATTAATTAAAGACCCTGCCTAAACGCAGGGTCTTTTTTTTGACAATTTTTTAGGTATTACTTAACTTAATGAGATTTATTATTTTTATTTTTACATTTCTATTGATTTTTTCTACTGCAAGAGCAGATGAAAAATTAAATCAAGTTTTAAAAGAATTACAGCAAATCAAAAAAGATATGCAGACTTTGGAAAAAGCAGTTTACTCACAAAGTTTCAAAGGCTCTGGAAAAACTCAAGCATCAGGTTCACTGGAAGGTGCTTTAACCCGACAGCTTGTAAAAATAACAGAACTTGAAGAGCAAATGCAAAAACTTACAGCAAGTCATGAAGAAGTTATGTTTTCATTTGAACAATTAAATGAAAGATTAAACAAAACGCAAAAAGATAATGAATTAAGATTATCAGATTTAGAAACAGGTGATGTTAAGCAGGTTACAAAAAAAACAAAACCAAAACAATTTCCAGGAACAGACAAACCACAAAATTTAGGGAAAATGGTAGTTCAAAAACAATCTGAGCAGCAACAAACAAGTTCAGTTAATCCCAAGGGTGTTGTAAAAATTGAAGAACCAGAAGTACAAGAGATTTTACCAAAAAAATCTCCAGAAGAACAATATAAGTTTGCAACAAGTCTAATTAAAGTTGGTGATTATGATCAGGCGGAATTGGCTTTGAGAGAATTTGTTAAAAAAAACTCAAAACATAAACTCGCTGGAAACGCACAATACTGGTATGCAGAAACTTTTTATATCAGACAACTTTATCATGATGCAGCAGCTGCTTATCTAGATGGATATCAAAAATATCCTCAAAGTTCTAAAGGACCACAAAACTTATTAAAGCTTGGAGTGACATTATCTGAGCTTGGTGAAAAAGACCAAGGTTGTCAGATGCTTGATGGTATAAAGAAACAGTATCCTAAAGCTAAACAGTCTGTTATCCAAAAGGCGAAGTATGAAAAGAAAAAATACAAGTGCCCAAGTATTGGATAAAAATTTAAAAAATATATTTCCTCATTTTAAAAACTTTTTAGAAAAAAATTTAAAAGAAAAAAAATTTGTTATTGGAGTATCTGGTGGGCCAGATAGTATGGCTTTAGCTTATTTGTCCAAAGTATATTCTATTGATCGTAACAAAAGTTTTGAATGCGTAATTATTGATCACGGTGTTAGAAAAAATAGCGATAAAGAAGCAAAAAAAGTTAAATCATCTTTATTAAAACATAAAATAAAATCTAATATTTTTAAGATAAAATTTGAGAATTCTAGCAATTTTCACTCTGAAGCTAGAGTTAAAAGATATGACAAAATAATTGAATTTTGTAAAAGAAAAAAAGTTAAAAAAATTCTATTAGGTCATCATCTTGATGATCAAGTTGAAAATTTTTATATTAGGTTAAGTCGAGGTAGTGGTTTAACAGGTCTCTCACCAATTAAAAAAGTATCAAAATATAAGAATTTTTATTTTTTAAGACCATTTTTAAATATTAAAAAAAATGAATTAGTCAAAATTGCTAAAAGAAACTTTAGTTTTTTTGTTAATGATCCATCTAATTTTAAAGATAAATACCTAAGATCTAGAGTAAGAAAGCTAAGAAATTTTATGGAAAAAGAGGGTCTTGGTGATCAGAGACTTTTAAAAACGTTAACTAATTTAGATAAGGCAAGTGAGGCGCTAGAATTTTATTCTAATCAAGCTATAAAAAAATATATTATAAAAAAAGGAAATATTTTTAATATTTCAAAAAAATTATTTAAAGAACCTAATGAGGTTATTTTTAGATCTATTTCTTCTTTTTTGAAAAAAAAAAAGAATTATCCCCCAAGAGCCAAAGGTATTGATCGCCTAATTACAGATTTATCTAAAAATAATACTAATAAAGTTACTCTTGGCGGTTGTGTTTTTGAAAACGGCCTTAATTTAGTTAAAGTAAAAAAAGAATATAGAAAAAGTTGATAAATGGGACCTTTTTGATCTTGTTTAAAACGAATTAATAATTACTTTATATTATATGAACATTAAAAATTTGATGATGTGGGGAATCATTACCCTTTTGGTTTTAGGTTTGTTTAATTTATTCCAAAATCCAAATAATACATCATCTAGAGATCTTCCGTTTTCCAGTTTTATTACTGAAGTAGATAAAGGTAACGTAACTTCAGTTGACATTAGAGGAAGTGAAGTTTCGGGAACTTTTTCAAATGGAACAAGGTTTAAGACTTATTCTCCTAATTATCCTGAGCTAGTGCAAAAATTAACCGATAAAGGAGTAGCAATTACTGCTGGGCCATCTGAAGATAGTATGCCATCATTCTTTGGCGTTTTATTATCATGGTTCCCAATGTTATTATTAATCGGAGTTTGGATTTTCTTCATGCGTCAAATGCAAGGAGGAAAAGGTGGAGCAATGGGTTTTGGAAAATCTAAAGCAAAACTAATGAATGAAGTTAAAGGCCGAGTGACATTCAAAGATGTTGCAGGAGTTGAAGAGGCTAAAGAAGAATTAGAGGAAGTTGTAGAATTTTTAAAGGATCCAAGAAAATACCAAAGACTTGGTGGAAAAATTCCAAAAGGTGCTTTGTTAGTTGGACCTCCAGGTACAGGTAAAACTTTAATTGCAAGAGCAGTAGCTGGTGAAGCTAACGTACCATTCTTTACAATCTCAGGATCAGATTTCGTAGAAATGTTTGTTGGAGTTGGAGCATCTAGAGTAAGAGATATGTTCGAACAGGGAAAGAAAAACTCACCATGTATTATTTTTATAGATGAAATCGATGCAGTAGGAAGAAGTAGAGGTGCTGGGCTTGGTGGAGGAAATGATGAAAGAGAGCAAACATTGAACCAATTATTAGTTGAGATGGATGGATTTGAAACGAACGAAGGAGTTATTTTAATTGCAGCAACTAACAGACCTGATGTCTTAGACCCAGCCTTATTAAGACCTGGAAGATTTGATAGGCAAGTTATTGTTCCAAGACCTGATATAATCGGAAGAGAAGCCATACTAAAAGTTCACGCAAAAAAAATTCAAAAAGGACCAGATGTAGATTTAAGAACAATTGCAAGAGGAACACCTGGATTTTCAGGAGCAGATTTAGCTAATATTATTAACGAGGCAGCATTACTTGCTGCTAGAAAAAATAAAAGAATTGTAACCATGATTGATGTTGAAGAAGCAAAAGACAAAATCATGATGGGAGCAGAAAGACGTTCTAAAGTCATTACTGAGGATGATAAAAAGTTAACTGCTTATCATGAAGCAGGTCATGCCATTGTTGGTCTAAATGTAAAAATTAAAAATATTAAGATGCATAAAGCAACGATTATCCCAAGAGGGATGGCTGGTGGAATGGTTATGTGGCTACCTGAAAAAGATGAAGATTATCAATCAAAAGACCAGTTTGAAGGTATGATTGCTATGGCAATGGGTGGAAGAGTTGCGGAAGAAAAAATATTTGGAAAAGATAAAATAACAACAGGCGCAGGTGGTGGAGGAAATTCTGATATTGGAAAAGTTACTCAAATTGCAAAAGACATGGTGACAAAATATGGAATGTCTGAAGAGCTGGGGCCTATTGCATACGGTGATAATGAAGAAGAGGTATTTCTAGGAAGATCAATCACCAAAAACCAAAGCATGTCAGAAGAGACTGTGCAAAAAATTGATAAAGAAGTTAATCGAATTGTATTTGAGGGTTACAAAAAAGCTCAAAAGATTATGGATGATAAAATTGATGATCTTCATAAACTTGCAAAAGCTTTGATGGATTTTGAAACTTTAACTTTTGATGAAATTTCAAATATTTTGTACAAAGATACCTATCCAACCAGACATTCTGATAAACCAGATCAAAGTCAAGGTAGCGGTAAAAAAGAATCTGCCCTAGGATCAATTGGCTTAAAGCCAAAGCTTACTTAATCAATTTTTTAATGCAAAAAATTTATGTAAGACCCATAAGTATGTCTTATGGCTCCGACGCTAAAAAATTAATTAAATCAAAACAAGCCTTACCCGTATGTTCAAATAAAAATTTAGCATTTGGAAAAGTAGAAATCATCATTAGAGGTAAAAAAAACCAAACTAAAACAGTAAATATAAATCAATTAAAAAGTTTACCTCTGAGGTTAAAAAAAGAAGTTTTAAGAAAAATTAAACGCATCAGTCAAAAAAGAAAAAAAATATTGGGTCTAAATCTTGATACATTCAAAATTTTTGGTGTTTTAAATGTTACACCAGATAGCTTTTCAGATGGTGGAAAATTTAATAAATTAAAACAAGCGATCATCCATTCTGAAGGAATGATTAGTCAAGGCGCTGATGTCATTGATGTTGGTGGCGAGTCTACACGTCCAGGTGCAAAACTGATTTCAGTCGAAAATGAGAAAAAAAGGGTTTTACAAGTTATTTCAAAAATTAAGAAATATAAAATCTCAATCGATACAAGAAAATCACAAGTTATGGTTGCTGCAATAAAAAAAGGTGCAAAAATAATTAATGATGTTTCTGCGATGGATTTTGATTCACAATCATTAAGCGTTGTAGCCAAGTTAAAAAAACCTATTATTTTAAATCATTCTCAAGGAACACCAGATATTATGCAGAACAACCCAAGCTATCAAAATGTGCTTTTGGATATTTATGATTATTTTGAAGATAAAATTAATCAATTAACTAAAAGAAAATTTTTAAAACAAAATATTATTTTAGATCCAGGTATTGGCTTTGGTAAAAATTTGGATCACAATTTAAATCTTATTTCTAATATTGGTTTATTCCATGCATTAGGATGTCCAATTATGTTAGGACCATCAAGAAAAAGTTTTATTGGCAAAGTTATGAAAGATAAAGACACTAAAAATAGATTAGGAGGTACTTTAGCATCAGTTATAACAGGGTATAACCAAGGTGTGCAGTGTTTTAGAGTTCATGATATAAAAGAATCGTATGAAGCGCTAAAAGTTCAGGAGGCTTTAAACTCAATTTAATGAAAAAATATTTTGGTACAGATGGTATTAGAGGAAAAGTAAACCAGGGTCTAATTAATGGTGAAAAGTTCTTTAAATTTGGTTTAGCTGCGGCCACCTATTTTACAAATCCAAAAAAAAATAAGCCAGTTACTATTATTGCAAAAGATACAAGATTATCAGGTTATACATTAGAGCCTGCATTAGTGTCTGGATTAACCTCTGCCGGAATGAATGTTTTAACTTTTGGTCCTATGCCAACCAATGCACTAGCAATGATCACAAAACGTATGAAAGCAAATATGGGCATTATGATTACCGCATCTCATAACCCTTATGATGATAATGGTATGAAACTCTTTGGCCCAGATGGAATGAAGTTGTCAGATAAAATTGAAAAAAAAATTGAAAAAATTATTGATACCAATACCCAAAAGCACCTTATCAATGCAGAAAAATTAGGAAGAGTAAAAAGATTAGAAACGGGTACCGATCTATACATTGATATTTTAAAGAAAAATTTTCCAAAATATTTTAGTCTTAAGAAACTAAAAATTGTTTTAGATTGTGCAAATGGTGCAGGCTATAAAGCTGGACCTAAATTATTTAGATCCTTTGGTGCAAAAGTTATTGCTATTGGAACCGAACCTAATGGATTAAATATAAATAAAAATTGTGGATCAACCTTTCCAGGTAAAATTCAATCAGCAGTAAAAAAATATAAAGCACACATTGGAATAGCACTTGATGGAGATGCGGACCGAATTATTATTTGTGATGAAAAAGGTAAAATTATTGATGGTGATCAAATTATTGCAATGCTAGCTATAAGGTGGAGAAAAAAAAGATTACTCAAAGGTGGTGTTGTTGGAACTTTAATGTCTAATTATGGTTTAGAAAAATATTTTAAAACTCAAAAAATTAAATTTAAACGTGCAGAAGTTGGTGACCGATATGTCAAAGAAATGATGAAAAAAAATAAATTTAATTTAGGTGGTGAACAATCTGGTCATATTATACTTGGAAAGTTTGCAACAACAGGTGATGGTTTATTGGTTGCTTTAGAAGTTTTATTTAGTTTAAGAAAATCAAAAAAAACAAGCAACCTATTTAATTTGTTTAAACTTACACCTCAAATATTAGAAAATGTAACAGTAAAAGATAAAAATATTATTAATTCACCAAAATGCAAAAAGGCAATCAATCAAGCCAATAAATTAATGAAAGGTCAAGGAAGAATGCTGGTTAGAAAGTCTGGAACGGAACCTAAAATTAGAATTATGGGAGAGTCTGATAATAAAAAATTATTACAAAAGTGTATTTCAATTATTAAAAAAACAATTCATTAATGAAACCAAAAGCAAAGATTTTAATTATCGCAGGATCCGATTCTTCTGGTGGCGCTGGAATACAAGCAGATATAAAAACAGTTTCTGCACTTGGTGGCTATGCGATGACCGCAGTTACAGCCATCACGGCTCAAAATACAACAGGTGTTAAATCTATTGTTGCCATACCACCAAAAGAAATTGAAAACCAAATCATGTTTACAGCAAATGATATTAAGCCTGATGCCATAAAAATTGGCATGCTTCATTCTGTTGAAGTGATCAAGCAAGTTATTGGCTGTTTAAAAAAAATTAAAACAAAACATGTTATTCTAGACCCAGTGATGGTCGCAAAAGGTGGGGCTAAACTAATAAATAATAAAGCAATTCAGTTTTTAGAAAAACAAATGATCAAACACGCATATTTGATTACACCTAATATTCCTGAGGCTGAAGTTTTATCAAATATGAAAATTAATACTCCAGAAGACATGATTTATGCTGGGTCAATTTTAATCAATAAAGGAGCAACTAATGTTCTAATTAAAGGAGGCCATTTAAAAGGTAGTTTTGTAAGAGATGTTTTGATTAATAAAAAAGAGATTAAAGTATTTAAAAATAAAAAAATTAATTCCAAAAATACTCATGGAACTGGCTGTACATTATCAAGCGCAATTACAACTTATTTAGCATGTGGAAAAACTATAAACAAAGCATGCGAACTCGGTATCAAATATGTTAATCAAGCTATTGGATCTAAGATTAATTATGGAAAAGGTCATGGTCCAATTAACCATCTAACATCTGTTAGTATAAATAAAGAGTTTAAGTAAGCATGAAGAATGTGGTTGTTGTAGGTTCACAGTGGGGAGATGAAGGTAAAGGTAAAATTGTAGATTGGTTGTCAGATCAAGCAGATGTTGTTGTTCGTTTTCAAGGTGGTCATAATGCAGGACATACATTAGTCATTGATGGCATCACTTATAAATTAAAACTTTTACCTTCAGGAATTGTAAGACCTGGTAAAATTTCAGTTATTGGAAATGGTGTAGTAGTTAACCCTTGGGCATTATTAGAAGAAATTAAGTCTATTCAAGACCAAGGTGTTAAGGTTACAGAAGAGAATTTTATTATAGCTGAAACTGCAAATTTAATTTTACCCTACCATAGTGAGATGGATGAAATTAGAGAGGATGCTGCTGGAAAAGGAAAAATTGGAACAACACGAAGAGGAATTGGTCCTGCTTACGAAGATAAAGTAGGAAGACGAGCAATTCGTGTCATGGATTTAAGATCTGAAAGTAACCTAGATCAAAGACTAGATATTGTTCTTCAGCATCATAATGCAATTAGAAAAGGGTTGAATAAAAAGATTTATGAAAAAGAAGAATTAAAAAAAGAACTCATGAAAATTGCACCAGAGATTTTAAAATATTCCCAACCTGTTTGGAAAAAAATTGACGAATTTAAATATGAAAATAAAAAAATATTATTTGAAGGTGCGCAAGGTATTTTGCTTGATGTCGATCATGGAACCTATCCGTTTGTCACATCATCAAATACGGTAGCTGCAAATGCTGCAACAGGATCTGGTTGTGGACCAGATACCATTGGTTATGTTCTTGGAATTACAAAAGCTTATACGACTAGAGTGGGTGAAGGTCCTTTCCCCACAGAACTTGAAGATGCTGATGGAGAAAAATTAGGAAAACGAGGTCACGAATTTGGAACAGTGACAAATCGAAAAAGACGTTGTGGTTGGTTTGATGGTGTACTCGTTAGACAAACCATTAAAGTTGCAGGTATTCATGGAATTGCATTAACCAAGCTTGATGTGCTTGATGACTTTGATGAAATTAAATTTTGTGAAAAATATGAACTTGATGGAAAGGAAATCGATTATTTTCCAGCAGCTGTTGAAGATCAAAAAAAAGTAAAACCAATTTATAAAACATTTAAAGGTTGGAAATCTGAAACAAAAGGAATTAGAAATATTGAAGATCTTCCAGACCTTGCAAAAATTTATGTTGGTGCAGTAGAAGATTTTATTGGTGCAAAAATTTCAAGTATTTCAACAAGTCCTGAAAGAGAAGATACCATTCTTCTTGAAAATCCTTTTAATATTTAATTTACAGAAATTAGTTTTTGGTCTTTTGCTTGTTCAAGCATTTCTTTTTGTAATTTTTCAAATGCTCTATTTTCGATTTGTCGAATTCTTTCACGACTAATATTATATTTTTGGCTTAATTCTTCTAATGTCTTTGGCTCTTCATTTAATCTTCGATCAAATAAAATTTCTTTTTCTCTTTCATTTAAAATAGACATTGATTTATCTAATAAAGCTTTTCTTTTATTTGTTTCTTGACGGTGTGCAATTTGTAACTCTTGGTCTGCATTTTCATCTACTACCCAATCTTGCCATTCTGACTCACCTTCTTCACCAGAAATGGTAGCATTGAGTGACGCTTCAGGACCTTTCATTCGTTGATCCATTGAATTCACTTCATCTTCAGTCACATCAAGTCGGTTTGCAATTTCTGTAACTTGTTCTGGTAAAAGATCAGTTTGGTCTGATCTCATAATTTGGTTTTTTATTTTTCTTAAATTAAAAAATAACTTTTTTTGTGCAGCAGTTGTTCCAATTTTGACTAAGCTCCAAGATCTTAAAATATATTCCTGCATAGACGCTCTAATCCACCACATTGCATAGGTTGCTAATCTAAACCCTCTTTCAGGATCAAACTTTTTTACAGCTGTCATTAATCCAATATTACCTTCAGAAACTAATTCACTCATTGGAAGACCATACCCTCTGTAACCTGTTGCAATTTTTGCAACCAATCTCAAGTGAGAAGTAACAAGTTTATGAGCAGATTCTTTGTCACCTTTTTCCTTCCAATTTTTAGCTAGGATATATTCCTCAGCTGCATCCAGCATTGGAAATTTTCTAATCTTTTGTAAATAAGAATCGAAACTCCCATCAGGAGATAAAACAGGAAGATTAGTTTTGCTTATTTCTTTACTCATTCTGTATATGTAATTTTTAATTTCAAACCTTCAAGGCTCAATTTTTTAGTGTTTCCAGCATATTTTTTAATTTATTTAAATCATCTGGCAATTCTGAGACAAAGAATACCTCTTCATTAGTCGTTGGATGAACAAATCCAAGAGTATGTGCGTGTAGCGCTTGTCTTTTTAATGATTTTAAAATCTCCTCAAATTCTTGATCAATACCTCTAATCTTTTTTATCTTTTTGCCATAAGTTTGGTCTCCTAAAATTGGATTATCTTTGTGAGACATGTGAACTCGAATTTGATGAGTTCGCCCTGTTTCAAGAATACATTTGACTAAACTGATATCTGGAATTTTA
>CEOK01049438.1_pt1 | contig 22752 bp, 21 predicted proteins | sample 427001 | NCBI WGS metagenome assembly CEOK01 (sample SAMEA2591108, study PRJEB7988) | marine metagenome | isolation source: saline water (ENVO:00002010), including | reverse complement strand
CCACGCGCGGTGAAGGTCGAAACCTTTTTGAGTATCAAGGGAAGGTAAACTTTCGCCGGGAACATTAGCACTTAGCCAGTCCCGCACTTCCTGCCGGAATTGATTTTGACTATCTGAAAATACAGCGTCCATTAATCATCCCCAAAATCGGCGGCCTTGCCGGTTTCCACAAATGCATCGCGGGATTTTTGGCTGTCCTCGTGCATATACATTTCAAAGGTAAAGCCTTGTTCCCAGCGATAGGACGCATCTACGTCAAAAGGTTCAATGCCGTTTAGTGCTTGCTTGGCAATTCTAAGCGCATCACGGCTTTTACCCGCCACAATAGTGGCGAGTTTATGGGCTTCATTTTCAAGCTCTGCGCGCGGAACGACATTTTCAATCCCACCAAGGCGATGCATTTCCTGAGCTGTAATTTGTCCACCGGTTAAGAATGCCGAGCGGACTTTAGTAAGGGGAATCATTCTTTGTAAATGGGCTGCCCCGCCCATTGCGCCTCGGTCAATTTCCGGCAATGAGAAAAAACAATCATCTGATGCAATGACAATGTCAGAAGCACCGCACATACCGATTCCGCCGCCAATCACAAACCCATGTGGCGCAGAAATGACAGGCATCTCACAATGGTGGATGGCTTTGAAAGTTTCAAAATTCCCTTTATTGACCTCGACGATTGCCGCGCTATCGGCAGCAAGTTCTTTAATATCAACCCCGGCACAAAAACCCTTGCCCTCTGCTCGAATGAGAAGAACACGAACATCCTGCCGCTTGCCCAAATCTGAGATGATGGCGGGCAACTCGTTCCATGTTTGGCTGTTAAAGGCATTAACCGGGGGGTGGTCAAGAACCAGCTCGGCAATATTATCAGCAACATTTACATTTATCGGCATGATTTAATTCCCACTCTTGGTGTTTTGGAGGCGTTCTTGAGCATCGTTAATGATGGTGTCAATAATTTTTCCGGCGCCGGGGAGGTCATTAATCAATCCGGCAACTTGCCCACTTGGGAGCACGCCCTTATCGGGGTTGCCGTCAACCATAGCCTTTTGAATAATTATTGGCGCGTTCGCCGCCATGAGTGTTTGTCCCAGAGTTAAATCTGTTCCTGACGCCATTTTCCAAGCGGTTTTGACAGTTTCAAGCATGCTCATTTCTGATTGAGCTTTAAATTTAAACCCGTTCACCATGGCGCGGAACAGCATGCCAAGAGATGATGCATTTTCTAGATCTTGTAAGGTTGAGTTCATGACCATGCGTTGGGGGAGGCCATCAAGTTTTGTTGAGACAGGTATTTTGGTAACTTCAGCATCAAGGTAAGCCTGCTTCGTTGCCTGTGGTACAGGACTTTCTGCACTCATCATAAAACGTGTTCCCATTGCAATCCCGTCGGCGCCAAAAGCCAATGCTGCGGCCAGACCGCGTCCATCCCTGAAGCCACCGCAAGCAACAACGGGGACGTCAAGTTTGTAATCCAGCACTTGAGCCAACAGGAGCCATGTAGGTGTGTAGCCGGTATGACCTCCACCCTCTTGACCTTGGCAAACCAGAATATCAGCACCCATCTCAACTGCCTTTGGAGCATGTTTACCTGCGCCAATTGTCGGTACGCATTTAATGCCGGCAGCTTTTACCCGGTCAATGACTTTGGCCGAGGGTGCGCGCCCATAAGAAATCGCAGCGACTTTATAGTCGATACACATATCCACGATTTTATCGACATCTTTTTGGAAGGAATGAAAGTTTACCCCAAATGGATGATCACCCGATTGCTTGATTGATTTAATTTCAGCTTCACACTCTTCAGCAGTCATTACGGCAGCAGCAAGAAAGCCAAACCCACCACCACGAATAGAAGCTTTTACAAGTTGTGAGGTCGCAACCCATCCCATTGCTGTTTGGATAACAGGAGCTTGGCAACCCAGAGTTTTGGTGAGACGCGTATCAAGGGACATGAAATTAATCTTGCTCTTTCTTCTTATTTGAATCAGCCATTTTTTTGCCGTCAAAACCTGCAATATAATCGCCGGTTACAATGCTATTTTGAGCATGAGCAAAATGATGCATCGCGTAAATGCCATCCATCGCATTTTTCTTATTCTGCAGATTTTCAACATGGTTACAGGCTTGCTTCACCAGCAGGGCAGCGAGGCGCGGCTGGGTGGCAATCTTCAAAGCCGTCTCGGTAACATTTTCCGCAAGTTCGTCTACAGGGACGACGCGGTTTATCATACCTGCTGACAGGGCGCGGTCTGCGGACCAACGTTCACCAAGAAGCAGAAATTCTTTCGCCATGCGAACATTCAACTCGTAGGGGTGTGCAAAATACTCAACCCCCGGGAAGCCCATTTGAACAACTGGATCTTGGAAAAAGGCTGTGTCGGAGGCGATAATTAAATCACATACCCAAGCGAGCATCAGGCCACCGGCAATACATCCACCATGCACCTGAGCAATCGTTGGTTTAGGGATTTCACGCCAGCGATTGCAGAAGCCGAGATAGACTTCAGATTCGCGAATAAATGCTTTCTCAGCACCGGGCTTATTGTCGTGATTATAAATCATTGTCCGACGGTCTTCCCGCCCAATGGTGAAGTCGCGTCCGGGTGTTCCGATGTCATGACCCGCGGAAAAATGTTTGCCATTGCCTTTCAGCACAATCACTTTCACACCATCATCCCCGACAGCTTTATAAAAAGCATCATCCAGCGCATAAAGCATCTGGCTGTTTTGACTGTTATGATATGTCGGACGGTTTAGTGTAATATATGCAACCTTGTCCACGACCTCGTAAAGTATCGGGTTTTCTTCCTCGTAAACGACTTCTTTTTCTTCTCGTGGAACGGTTTCATTTTCGTCTATTTGGCTCATGTTTTAGCCCTTTCAGATATTCTATATGACGACACTTTTTTGGATAGTGCCCTGATTGGTTGATTACTCACCAATCTGCGGGAAATCATATTCATGTCCCCAATAATCTCCGGAGGTTGTTTTGGTTGGCGTGTATTGTGACCAGTCTGCAACCTGTTTGCCGTCAAAGCCATATTCCAACCCCATGCCACCGGGTGCAAAGAAATAGAAAGATACCATTTCATCATTTGAGTGGCGACCAAGGTCTGAGAAAATATGTAACCCGGCTTTTTTGACACGATCCATGCAATATCCGACTTCATCAATTGACCCGACTTCTATCATTAGGTGGATAAGACCTGTTGGACTTGGAAAGTTGTACAGACCCAGCGTGTGATGGCGCGGATTATCAGCATGCATAAACAAAACGCGCTGGTTGGGCGCGCCTTCTGCGGGCGGGGGTAGGGTGAGGTCATCACTAATGCCAAAGCCAAACAAGGATGTGTAAAATTCCTCAGTTGCTTCATTTTCAGGTGCAGGAATAACCAGATGCCCAAGCCCCATCTCGCCGGTAATAAAAGCCTTTATATTATGGTTAGGGGTAAAAGGTTTGCCCTCGTGCCGCCCGTGATAAAACTCTACGAGATTCCCCGATGGGTCATAGCAAGATGAAAAAGCGGTGACCGCTCGTCTATTGGCTTCATCATCGGAACCGGTCTCGACTTGAACGCCAGCGGCTTGGAGCTTTTCGACCAGTGCGGCATATGCTTCAGCTGAGGAAAGTTGAAGGCCACTTGATACAAATTTGTCCTCGTCACCTTGTTCAACAATATACCTGAAGGGGGCATCATCCATACGTAAGTATTTCGACCCATTTCCGTCATCATGTTCAGCAACGCCAAAGCCCAAAATATCAACTGCAAAATCTGCCCAAGCTTGCGGGTCAGTCATTTGTAATCTGACATATCCTAGATTTTCAATTCCCATCTCATCATCCCCGATTAATATTATTAAATTTTATTTTCTAGCCATGTTTCAAAAAGTCAATGCCGGTGGCGTTAAACATGCGGGGATGTTCAATCATCACCCAGTGACCACAGGCATTCACCTCAATGAGACGAGACTGATTATTTGCCCTGAGACATGTCTGTTTTCCTTGAGGTGGCATGAATAAATCATCAGCACCCCAAAAAGTAAGGATTGGGCAGGTCAGTTCTTTTAATCTAGGCCCGAGATTAGGCGTCTTCATAGTTGTGATGACTTCTTTGGGTTGATCCTGTGCCACATGCCAGCGCATAGCTATGAGGTCAGACGTGATAAGCGCTTCATCATGAACAAAGTTTTTTAGAACTTTCTGAAGTGTTTCTTCAGTGAGGCCATCTTTGAGTGCATCGACCATTTTTGCGATACCCGGCATGGTGAAATAATCCTGCTGCTCTTCAATGCAGCCGGGACCCATCATAATTAGCTTATTAACAAACCCGGGGTCGTTGAGAGCAATCTGTACGGCAATCCCTCCACCCAGCGAATTGCCGACAAAGCTGCAGGATGAAATGCCAAGAGAAATCAATCCGGCTTTTAAAGTGTCACAGAATAGATCAAGCGTGTAATCACCAAGGTCAATTGGTTTATCAGTGTATCCGAAACCTATGAGGTCAGGTAGGACGACATAAAAACCGGCATCAGCAAAGTCTTGGGCGTTCTTGCTGAAATTTGCATAACCACAATTACCCGGCCCAGACCCGTGGACAAAAACCACGGCAGGGTCTTCGGGATTTCCGTATTCAAGAACATGCATCTTGATAGGGCCGGCTTCAACAAAACGACCTTCAGGCGGTTGGGCGAGATATTCTGCCATTAAACAAACAAGTCCGTGCATTCGCCTGAAATTTGAATACCACCAAAATTACGAGCAAAGCCTACAGGATTATTCGCAACATGTGCGCGGGCAATGTGAATATCATGCCACAAGGCCTGTATAGGCGACCCGTCGTAAACACTGCGGCCTCCGGCAATATCGAAAATCAGGTCAACAGCTTCCATCATGCGCTCAATAACGAGGCTGGCTTGATAGCGATATTTCACGCGGTCAATCATGGGGATTTCTTCGCCCTTATTTACCTTGTCCAGCATTTCATCGAAGTTTCTGAAAATAATGGCTTCAGTCTCATCAATAAGTGTTGCTGCTTTCGCTATCCTCACAGTCACATCCGGATCTCCGGCAAGACGCGTAGGGTCAGTGGAACTGGATGTGGCGTTTTCAATGAACAAGCGCAGAGCGTGTTTTGCAGCACCAATAGAGGGTGAAGATACAACACGGATAAAAAGCTGTGCCCAAGGGATTGAATACATTGGATTTTCTTGATGGTGAACGCAGTTAAAACCGTCCATTTGGATATGTGTTCTGTGTTCTGGAACAAAAATAGGCTCTTCAATAACTACGTCGTTTGAACCTGTGGCGTGTAGCCCCATCGGAAACCATGTTTCTTCAATATCGTAATCACTGCGTGGGAGCAGGAATGTCCGATAATGAATACCGTCCGGATGATCGGTGATCACGCCACCAAGTAAAGTCCATGAGCAGTGGCCGGACCCGCTACTCCACCCCCACCGGCCTGAGAGTTCGAAACCGCCATCAACAGTTTTTACTTTCGCACCTGCCGGATTGTAAGAAGAAGAAATGAGTGTATCCGGTGAGTCCGCATAGACTTCTTCGGCTGCTTGAGGTGGCATGATAGCCAGCTGATATGCGTGAACTGCGATAATACCACCAGCCCAAGCTGTGCTCATATCGCGTTCGGCAATATCAATTGCTGCGCGAAAGAATTCCTGAGGTGTGCATTCGTAACCGCCATATTGTTTCGGCAGGAGCATTCTGAAGAAGCCCTGCTCACGGAGTGCTTCAATACTACTTTTGGGAATTTGTCTGTTCTCTTTACCCTCTGGCGCATTCTTCTCAATTAGACTCAATGCCGGGGCCACATTTACGCTGTGCATATTGCTTGTTTCCATGGCTGCTTGACTCATTTTAAGGATCCTTCTGTCTCAGTTGTCTATTAACATATTAAGAATATCAAAAATGCGTAAAATTAAAACAGTTTTTTACGAATTTTTATCATAAATGTGAAAAAAATATCGTTTTTGCAGAATTTATATTCCAAATACCTACATTTTCTCCAATAAAAACTTCTGAACTTTACCAGATGCATTGCGCGGCAAATCTTCAAGCACAGTAATTTTGCGAGGAACTTTAAAATTAGAAATTCTTTCCTTAACCCAGGCAATCAATGCATCCGTGTCAATATCGGGGGTGCGGGCTAGAATAAAAGCCTGCGGCACTTCGCCAAGACGGTCATCTGCCATGCCGATAACGGCGGCATCAATCACGTCGGGGTGCTGCATGAGCCATTTTTCTATTTCTGCCGGATAGGCGTTGAACCCACCGACAATAATCATGTCTTTTTTTCTGTCGGTTATACGAAGATAGCCTTTATCATCCATCGTGCCGACATCACCGGTTTTGAGCCAGCCATCTGAAGTTATGGTGCGCGCCGTATCTTCGGGTGCATCAAGATAGCCCTGCATAGCGTTGAAGCCTCGAACCCAAATTTCTCCTTCTTCACCTGTAGTGACTTGATTGCCGTCCTCATCCACGAGAATCACTTCTGTTTCAGGTAAGGGGCGCCCAACTGTAGTTGCGATTGTTTCAAAATCATCGCCTTTCTGACACAACGAAACAACGCCGCAAGTTTCGGTGAGGCCATAGGCGGAATACACATGATCAATGCCGATAACTTCGTGCATTTTTCTTATCAAATCGACAGGTATCACGGTGGCGCCTGTGGTGGCGAGGCGCAAGGATGACACATCTCTTTTTTCAAAATCAGGGTGGTCCATCATGGTTTGAAATATTGTCGGGGCGCCCGGCATGACTGTAATCTTATCCTCTTCAATGCGCCTTAAAACCTCCCCGGGGTCAAAGACACCAAGCGGATAAATAGTGGCGGCACGAATAAGGCAACTCAGCCAACCTGCCTTGTAACCGAAGCTATGGAAGAAGGGGTTCACTAGCAGATACCGATCCCCTTTCTGCATATCAATCGCCTTGGTGAACACATCAAAAACACTGATATTTTGCCCATGATGCGTCACCGCGCCTTTTGGAAGGCCCGTCGTGCCGGAGGTGAAAATAATGTCCGACGCATCGTCCGGGTCAATTTCATCAAGCGCCTCCTCAGCAAGTGGCGCATCAGCAAAATTCAAAAGATTTTGGAAGCCCTCATTACCCTCTTTATCTCTTAAGATAATTGTTTCCTGCAAATCAGGGAGGTCCTCACCATCAAGCATAGATGGATAGTCAAGGCCAAGAAATCCATCAACAGTGAGCAAAAGCTTGCACCCAGAACGGCGGATTATATCAGCGGCTTCAGACCCTTTATAGCGTGTGTTCAGTGTTACAAGCACTCCCCCCAATGTCTGACCGGCAAGCGCAGTGACAATCCATTCGGCACAATTTGGTGCCCAGACAGCAAATTTATCCCCTTTATTAAGCCCTTTGGCTTGGAAGGCTGCGGCGACTTTTAATACCTGATGTTGTAAATCGCGATAGCTGGTGGTCGTCCCATTATCAACAATGGCTACAAGGTCAGGATTATTTTTGGCTGTATGTTTTAAGATGCCGGGAATTGTTTGCATGATTTTACCCTCCACTTGCCCTCTGACTTATAAAAACAACTAAACTTAGACATGAGGTTAGAATTACGCAATACTTACCAACACTGGAGGCGCTCATGAAGGATTTAAGCGGTCAAACAATCATCGTTACCGGCGGCGGTAAAGGGATTGGCAGAGGAATTACAACTGCTTTTGCTAAAGCAGGGGCTCATGTCGCGATTTGCGGACGTTCTGAGCCAGAGGCTTTTGATAGTGAGATTGCTGACCATATTCATTTTATAGAGCTTGATATCAGAGAGGCTGAAAATGCTGAAACGCTCATAGATTTTGCAGCGAGTTTCGGGCATCCAATTACCACCTTGATTAATAATGCGGGGGGAGGGCCACCTGTCGCCTCGGCTGAAGCCAGCCCGTCTTTGACAGAAAAAGTCATTAAGCTGAATTTACTGGCGCCCATTTATTTGTCGCAAGCCGCTTATAATTATATGCGCGCCAATGACGTAAATGGCTCCATCATTAATATTTCCAGCGTCTCGGCTACACGCTCGTCACCGGGGACTGTCGCTTATGGTGCGGCAAAAGCCGGACTGATAAATGTCACCACATCATTGGCTATGGAATGGGCGCCTGATGTGCGCGTCAATGCCATTATTGTCGGGCTGGTAAAAACCGAAGCTTCCGAGTCTCACTATGGCGGCGAGAAGGGCATGGCCTATCTTGCAGATAATCTTCCTATGAAGCGAATGGGTCAGCCTCAAGATATTGCTCATGCTTGTCTGTTTTTGGCAGATCCTGCCTCGGCTTATGTTTCCGGTGCGTGTCTGGAGGTGTTTGGTGGCGGTGAGCCTCCAAGCTTCCTGAAAATCACGCAAGATGCTGCCGCACAAAAATAATATTTTGTTATTGGCCTGAATAATTAGAGAGACGGGTAGTCTGTATATCCCTTTTCACCGGGTGTGTAGAGCGTATTGCGGTTCATCTCTGCAAGTGGTGCGCCGGTCTCAAATCGACGCACAAGATCTGGATTGGATACAAACAATCTGCCAAATGAGACGGCACTTGCCGTACCTTTTTCAATTATTTTTTGTGCAGCTTCTTTGTCGAAGCTTTCATTCAGAATTAGTTGCCCGTCGAAATGTTTTTGTGCGAGCTCAATATTATCAATGCCATTGTTAATCTTTGGGTCCATGCGAATGACATGAAGATAAGCAAGATTTTTGGGTGAGGTGGCCTCAAGCAATGTCGCGAAAGTTTCCGCCGGATTATCATCATGTAAATCATTGAAGGGATTGCCTGGGCAAATACGCATGCCGACGCGTCCTGCCCCGGCGCGATCAATCATCGCGTCAAGAACGTCCAACGTAAACCGTAAGCGGTTTTCAAGTGAACCGCCATAAGCGTCCTCACGTTGATTGGTGCCGGTGGATAAAAATTGTGCCGGTAGGTAGCCACTTGTGGCATGTAACTCAACGCCGTCAAACCCAATATTGATGGCATTTTGTGTGGCGGTAGCGAAGTCGTTAATTGTTTGTTCAATGTCTTTTAAAGTCATTTCTTCCGGCACATCATGGGCAACCATGCCGTCAGTGTCGGTATACATTTTGCCTGCTGCTTGAAAGGGAGAGGGGGCGAGTGTGCGCGCTGTGTCAATTTTATTTGCAGAGGCTGCAACACGTCCGCAATGCATGATTTGCATAACGATTTTGCCGTTATTCTCATGGACTTTGCGACAGACCTTTTCCCAGCCAGCAATTTGTTTTTCTGACACAATGCCCGGCGTGCGGACATAACCCTTGCCGTCATAGCTGGGATAGACCCCTTCGGTAATAATCAGACCTGCCGATGCGCGTTGTGAATAATAGTTTATTGTTAGCTGTGTCGGCTCGTCATCCTGACCGGCACGACTACGAGTCATGGGCGCCATCACAATGCGATTGTTAAGGTCAATATCGCCGAGCCTGTGTGGTTCAAAAAGTGTCATTGGGGTTTCCTTATTATTAAGTGAATTTTTTATCAGCGCACTTTGATTTTTGGATCCGGCTGTCCGGCGCGCATTGTTTTTAGAAATTCACCCCATGGTGCCGGTGTTGCGACTTCTGGCGTGATGCCATCCTTGGGTGGGTTTTTCCAGAAATTTTCCCACGAAGGAAATAAATCATGGAAAGCGCCGTCATAGGCATCTCTGTCAGGCCAGCGCATTTTTTGTTCTCCAATAGGCGGTTTGTTTAAATCAGTAGCATACCAATAGCAGGGTAGCCGCCGCCGAAAATACCAATGCCCGTCTATGCGTTCATAATTATCCCAGTAAAGCATTTGCATAATGACCCATTCATCACCAGCCTCGCTGGGTGTCTCATGTTCATTTTTGGAATAAAGCACGCCATGCGCATGGTTGGCGTCGTCAAATTCAATAATGTGATTTCCGACATGATGCGATGTGCCGGTAAATTGTAATCTTAACGTGTCATCCAGCCATTGTTTAAGGTGGGCGCGTCCTGAAGCTTGCCGACTGACGCGAATATCTTCGGCAAATAAATTCACATGGGCATCAAGATCACGCATATCTAAGGACAGGGAATATTTGCTGACCAGTTGACGGATTTCTTCAATAGATTCCAGACGGTCAATTCTATCTTCCAATGTCATTTTTTGCCCCCCCTTTAAATTGTGAAGACTAAAAAAGCACATTTCGATTGCGATGACAAAGTAGTTGATGCAGTTTCGAACTTCATTTAGGTGAAGGATAACCTAAGTATTAATAATCTAAGTGAAAGGTATTGTCGTGACCACAGATCAAAAAGAATTACGGAATGCGCTGGGGCAATTTGCTACGGGCGTTACGGTTGTCACGACATCGGCTGAGGATCAAGAGCCTGTCGGGGTGACTGCCAGCAGTTTTAATTCTGTTTCACTAGACCCGCCTCTTGTGTTGTGGTCGTTGTCCAAAACGGCAAAATCAATGCCTGCCTTTGAGACTTCCGGCGGCTTCAATGTTCATATTCTTGCGGCGCATCAGACGGATATCTCTAATCGTTTTGCAAGTTCGCAAGGTGATAAATTTGACGGTGTTGACTTCAGCACCTGTGATATGGGTTTTCCGCTTCTTGATGAATATGCAGCTCTGTTTCGCTGTAAAACGCATTACCAATATGAGGGCGGAGACCATATAATTTTTGTTGGAGAGGTTGTCGAATATCAGACCAACCCATTGCCTGTTCTGATATTCCACGGCGGTAAATATGCTGATGCACGTCCGAAATTGAAGAAAGAAGATGAGGATGATGTTGTTGATTTACTCAGCGGAAAATTTACTGAAAACTATTTGCTCTATCTTATTTCCAGAGCCCATTTCCAGACTTCACTTCCTGTCCGTAAATCATATATCGGCCAAGGTCTCAGCGATCAAGAATTTTTCTGTCTTTCGCTTTTGTCCATGAATGGTGGACTGTCTCCAAGTATGATTTCTGACCGATTGGCTCATACGGGGCATGCGCCCGACAATGAAATTTTTGAACGTCTTGCGCGAAAGGATCTCATTAGTCAAGAAGGGGGCGACACAGGCGACATTTCACTTACGGAGACGGGGCAAGGCGTGTTTATTGAGCTTCTTGCTCAGTCTAAAGCACTGGAAGAACAACTCAAAAAACATTTTTCTGAAGACGAAATTGAGACAGCTGTTCGGTTCATGAAAAAAATCGTTGATATTACCGGCTCAGATATCCCTGAGCTCTGGTAATTGATTTAACCAACGAAAGCTTGCCCACCATCCAGTGCAATAGTTTGGCCTGATAAATAACGCGACTCTTCTCTGCACATCAGCATTACGAATGCGCCTATATCCTCTTCACATTCACCGACGCGTCTTAGGGGAATGGATGCCTGAAAAGCTTCTGCTTCCTCAGGATTGGTGTTTATCCAGTTCGCTAGCGCCGGGGATTTGGCGTGCGGCATGATTCCATTCACCCGAATGCCATCAGGCCCCCACTCGCAAGCGGCGGCTCTTGTCAGTTGTTGAATAGCAGATTTAACAGCCGCATACCCCCCATATCCTGACATATCCCATCGTTTCATAACGGATGAGAGGAGGTTCACAATATGCCCGCCTTCAGCTTTTAAGTGTGGGTAGCAGTATTTCATCATGCGTAATACAGCGAGCGGGCCGGACTTAAAGCCATCTTCAAAAGCTTCATCTGTGAGGGCATTAATTGGTGCAAGTGGAACTAGCTGTGCATTGTTTACGAGAATATCCAGCCGTCCGAATTCTTCTATTGTCGCATCAACTCCGGCGCGCAAATCATTGTCAATCGTCACATCACAGGCAACAGCCAGCGCGCGACTGCCTCTTTCACTGACGGCGGCGCAACTCGACTCAAGCTTCTCCATGGTACGACCCAGCAAGGCAACATTTACGCCTTCATTTGCTAATGCCAATGCAATGCCGAGGCCAACACCCTGACCGCCACCGGTAATGAGTGCGGTTTTTCCTTTCAATGAAGACATTTTAAACTCCTGCTAATTTACTATCTGGTTAAGGTGTAAACGGTTTCACCGTCTTTCACTGTTTCTAAAACTTTTATATGCCGCAACTCAGCTTCAGGCAAAGTGAGGGGATTGCCATCGAGAATAATCATATCGGCTTTCTTGCCGATATCGATAGAGCCTTTCTCGGTCTCAATATAATGTTGATAGGCGCTGTTTACTGTGAGAGCTTTTAAAGCTTGTTGACGCGTTATGGCTTCATCAGCGCCGAGTTTTTCTCCTGAACTGGTCAGGCGCGCAACCGCTACCCAAAGAGTTCTAAACGGATCAGCGGAGACGACAGGGGCATCATCATGAATTGTGTAAATAAGTTGGCGATCTTCTGCTGATCCGGCCGGGCTAATTTGTGCGGCCCGGTCAGGGCCCAGAAAAATGTCTCTATGCCTGTCGCCCCAAAAATAAACATGGTCGACAAAAAAGGACGGTATTAATGACAGTCCTTTTGCGCGGTCAAGTTGATCTTGCCGCATGGTCTGAGCATGAATACTGACCGGACGGAGAGAGTTGTCGGGATAAGCGGTGTTCGCTTTTTCAAGCCCATCTAGGAGCACATCTATTGCCGCGTCGCCATTTGTATGCACCAGAAGTGGAATATCATCGGCATAAGCCTGCATAAGCATGTTGTTAAATTTTTCCGGTGGTAAATGCGGATAGCCGCGATAGCTGACATCTTTACCGGCCGGGGGCACATGATAAGGTTGGCTCAAATGTCCGGTATAACCTTGAATAGATCCATCCAACAGAATTTTAATTCCACCCAGTTTAAAGCCGTTAATATCCTTACGGGTCATATTTGCCATTTGTGTAGCGAGTGGTTCGGTATCAGCAAGTACACGGCGATAAGCAATCATATCCACCGGAACATCACGGGATGCAAAATACGCTTCAAACCCTTTTTCCATTGCGATGTCACTGGCATGGTCGACAATGGTTGTATAGCCCAAGGCCAGCAGGTCCTGGACGACAACATCATATGTTTTGAAAACCTGTTGAGGAGAGGGCTGAGGAAGCATCTTGCCAATCACATTCATAGCGGCTTCCTCAAGCACCCCATTAGGACGATTGCTGTTTGGCTCACGTTGAATGTGTCCGCCCTCTGGGTCGGGTGTGTCCGCATCAATGCCAGCCATTTCAAGCGCTTTGGAATTCATTACCGCGAGATGAAAGGAAATGTGCATGATAATAATTGGATGCTCGGTAGAGACGGCATCTAAATCAGCACGCGTTGGATGCCTTTTTTCTTCCATGACTGTGTCGTCATAGCCGATGCCCATAATAGGGTAGCCAGCAGGGATTTGTTTTGACGCGGCAGTTAAAGCATTTTTAAGGGAGGTAAGGTTGGCCACGCCACCATCCGGTGGAGGTGCTAAATTCACCGTCATTTTTTTCAATACAATTAGATTAAAATGAGCGTGGGTTTGCACAAAGCCGGGCATCAAGGTGAGTCCATTAAGGTCACTGATTTGCGTATTTTGCCCGACCCAGTTCTCCGGATATTGAGATGTATCATCCGTGAGAGCAATAATGCGCCCGTCTTTGACGGCGACTGCATTCGCAATAGACATCTCATCATGTCCATTCTTAAAAGACATGGTGAGAATGTTTGCATTATGGAAAATACGGTCAGCATTTATAGCTTCCCGTTGATCGCATGCGACAAGCGTTAGCGATACCAGCAGGCTAAATAAAATACCGACAGCGGAAAACTTCCCGTCATGCATCATGTCGGGCTAGTAAACTTTTGCAGGGTTTGGCGGATTCGGGGATCCTAACATCTCACGATAGGATGGCGGGAACTTGCCTTCACGGTCTGGAATATTATAGCGGTCCTTGGCAATTTCAGCCGAGATGACAGTATGACCGGAAATCTCTGAAGCCTTGTCGTCTCTGGCGACTGCATGGACAATGCGTCCGATAAATTCCGGTGTTTCAGCCGTCGCCATAAATTCTGTATATTGCTCAGGGTGAACTTCAGCAGCAATGAGTGCTCTTTCTGTAATCAACGGTCCCATCCAAATTGACAGTGTCTGTACATTCACATCTTCCAGATCGACTGCCATGTCATGGGCAAATTTATCCAGCCCGGCTTTTTGGGCGCCATAAGCCGCACCATGCATATAACAACTCGCACCAAATGAAGAGGTGAAAACAATCAGTCCGTTCTTTTGTTCAGCCATAATTTTTGCCGCATGCCATGAGGCTACGTAAGCCGAACGCAAACCGACATCAAGAATGAACTGAGCGGCAAGTTCTTTCTCATAAAACGGTTTCGGTTCGATAAGTTGCGGATGAATGTATGCTGCGTTGTTAACGAGAATATCCAGGCGGCCTTGTTCTTTTTTAATCTGCTCGAACAGCGCGGCGACTTGTGCGTCGTCAGCATGATCACAAACAACGGCAATACCTTTACCACCTGCTTTGGTAATTTCTTCAGCAGTTTCTAAAACTGTGCCGGGCAATGTTGTCCCGTCCCAGCCCTTTGCTGAACCTACTTCAGTGCTGCGACCTGTTACATAAACAGTCATGCCTTTTTCGGCGAGACCAAGGGCGATGCCTTTGCCTGCGCCTCTGCTTGCGCCGGTAACTAATGCGACTTCTGGATTACTCATTTATCCCTCCTTTATTTATTGGGTAATAACCTATCAGAGAGAAAGACTTCTGCAACCATTTCAGTGCAATTCCTTTGGTGCGATAATTTGTAAGCTCTTTCTATCTGGCTATCTGGATAATCTATGTGTAGGGTTGACGGGTTTGTTAAATAATAAATGTGATGTTTCAGGGAGAGGGTATGGAGCAATCAAGTCAAAACTGGTTTTCGTCAGTAGAAACGCCAATTAAAGTTACAGGAAGAGATGCTGTGTCCTGGGACGAGTCAAGGGATTTGGTGGTTGTCGGATTTGGTGGCGCCGGTGTGGCGACGGCTTTGCAAAGTCTCGATAATGGACTTTCAGTTATTGCCCTTGATAAATTCGCGGGTGGCGGGGCCACAACAATCAACGGCGCTGTTGTCTATGCCGGTGGGGGAACATCTGTCCAAAAGGAAGCTGAAATTGCCGACACGGCAGACAACATGTTCAATTACCTCAAGCAGGAAGCTGAAGATATTGTCTCTGACGAAACGTTAAGAGACTTTTGTGACACCAGTCCAGAAATGATTGACTGGTTGCAGGATAAGGGTGTGAAGTTTGGTTCAACAGTCTGGCATAAAAAGACATCTTATCCCGGGCCGGAATATTTCGTTTATCACAGCGACAATTCGCTAGCCACAAGCTATAAAAAACACGCAACTCCGGCCGCTCGTGGTCACCGTGGATATGTGCCGATAGAAGAAGGGCGCAAGGCTACCAATCTTGGCTATTCTATCTTCAATCCGTTAAAACAATCTGCGCTTGATAAAGGTCTTCAGCTTGAAACCTACCATGAGGTCAGGCAACTGGTTGTAGATGACAATCAAGAAATTATTGGGGTCATGGCACTTTACTTTGACAATGAAAAACTTTTGAAAAAATATCAGAAGCTCAAACAACGCGCCGAACGTCTATTGATGATTTTGCCTCCCATTTTGCCTGGTTATAATTTCTTTGCTAAACGTGCCATGGCTGTTCTTGAAAAAGCCAAAGCACTGGAAGCGCAAAGAAGCCAAAAAATGATTGAAGCCAAAAAAGGCGTTATGCTTTCTGCAGGCGGCTTTATTTATAATGCTGATATGCTTAATCATTATGCGCCAAAATATAATGCCAGCTTACCGCTTGGTACCGAGGGTGATGACGGCTCCGGCATCCGCCTTGGGCAGTCGGTTGGCGGCATTACAGACAACATGGATTGTATTTCTGCATGGCGGTTTATAAACCCGCCGCTATCCTTCGGGCGCGGCTTTATTGTTAATAAGCATGGCAATCGATTTATCGACGAGCTGGTTTATGGCGCGACACTTGGTGTTGAGATGGTTGAAAACCATGAGGGTAAAGCTTGGCTTATTCTGGATAAGAATCTGGTCAAAGCGGCTCTGGAGGAAGTTAGCGGCGGCAAGGCCCTCAACTTTCAGCGTGATTTGGCGCGTTTGAATGTTTGGTTTGCTGCTGTTAAATCACCGACTATTGAGGGGCTGGCGAAAAAATTATCACTGCCCGCAGAGGCGCTAAAGGTTCAACTTGAAACTTATAATCAGGCAGCACGTGCCCAAAATGGCAGTGATGTTTATGAGAAATCCGATGACGATCTGGTTGAAATAACAGGCCCGTTTTACGGAATTGATATCAGCCTTGATGCAAAGCTTTTTCCCTGTCCCGCATTGACACTTGGAGGCCTTAAAATCAATGAGGCTACCGGTCAGGTGTTGGATGAAAATGGCAAGGTGGTTAAAGGGCTTTACGCTTCCGGTCGCAATGCGATTGGGGTGTCATCAAAGAATTATGTCAGCGGGTTGTCAGTCGCTGATTGTATATTTTCCGGGCGCAGGGCAGCCCAACATATATCCGGTCACTAGACCAAAACTTTAAAGGGAGAGACTTATGAAACTTAAGGATAAAACAGCAATTATTTCAGGCGGTTCCAGAGGAATTGGCGGCGCATGTGTTGAACTTTTCGCACAAGAAGGTGCGAATGTTATTATAGGTGATGTGCTGGAAGCAGACGGTCAGGCGCTGGCGGATAAACTTGGCGATAAAGTCGTTTTCAAAAAACTGGATGTGACCCAAGAAGATAGCTGGGCAGATGCCGTTGCGACTGCCGAAACTCAATTTGGCGGTGTTGATATTCTGGTTAACTGTGCCGGCATTCTTACTTTTAATCACGTCGCTGATTTGACTGCCGAAGAAGTGCGAAGGACTCTGGATGTTAATCTTTATGGCACCATTATTGGAACACAAGCTGTCATCCCGCCCATGCGTAAACGTGGTGCAGGATCCATTGTGAATATTTCATCAACGGACGGTCTCATCGGATCAAATGCCCATGCCGCTTATATTGCCTCTAAATGGGGGGTGCGTGGTTTCACGAAAGCTGCGGCGCTGGAATTGGGGCTGGAAAAAATCCGCGTTAACTCCATTCATCCGGGTGGTGTAGATACACCTCTTGCCAATCCGATGAATGAGGAGCGCGAGGAATATAACAAGCGCTTTGTGACCTTTGCGGCTCAGCGTGCTTGTGACCCGAAAGAAATTGCTCAGGGTGTATTGTTCTTCGCCAGTGATGACGGCAGCTATTGCATGGGCTCTGAACTTGCGATTGATGGCGGCTTGACAGCAGGTCTTTATTATTATGGGCACCCCGGCGCGCCTGATATTAAATTCGGCTAATCGGCTTTAGCGATATTCGAGGGTGAAGTCCTCAAGAGGTGTGATGATTTTCGCCACCTTGTTATCATATTTGACAATTTCAGAGACGGCGCTGGTCTCAATTCGTCTGACGCCGTCTATTGAAAGTATGGATTGATTGACAACTTTTTGAAAATTTTCAAGCCCGTCAAAAAGGCCGATAGCCATAATATCGAAACGTCCGAGCAAAATAATGACTGCGCCGATATCTGGAATATTGGCAATTTCTGATGCTACAGCCTGAATCTTTTTTTGCTCTGCATAGACACCAATATAAGCCAGTTGAGTGCGCGGTTGGTGCTCCATGCTGGTGACTGCCGTGAAACGGATAAAATTATCCTTTTCGAGGCGTTTGACACGCTCCCGGATGGTGCCTTCTGTAAATCCAAGCTGCGCGGCAATTTTTCTGTTGCTTAGGCGTGCATTTCCGGAAAGTAATTTGATAATATTCCGGTCGAGATCATCGATTTTTTGGCCCATGCCTACCCTCCTAAATGTCAAACCGGAGCAACATCAAATTCATACTTGATGATGTCGACTGCAAAAGCCGGGTCGAGGCTTAATACACCGTCAATCTTGGACAGTCTGTTCAGCATGAAGTCACCCATGGCGGCAAGGTTTGGAAGTGTCACAAGAATTTCAATATCATGCTTGCCGGTAACAAGTTGTACCGAGGCTACCTCATCGAGAGCAGCGATATCATTGGCAACCTCGTTAGCAGGCCTGCCTTTCACATCCACGCCGACAGGGAGCAGGACGTTATAATCAAAGGCGCTGAAGTCAGCGACAGTGACGAGCCGCATTAAACCATTTTGTTCCATCCGGCGAATGCGCGAGGCGACCAAGGATGTGGATATGTCGAGCGCGCTGGCAATACGTTGATTGGTTGCGCGCCCGTCTTTTTTCAAAATTTCGACAATGCGATTATCCAGTTCGCTGAACTTGATTTTTTTATCTGTCATGATGACGTGTTTCTGTAACGACAAAAATCATCAGGATTCTCTGCCTTTTGAGACATAAATAATGTCAGCTTGATGGACATAAATTCACTCTGTTGGACACTCTAATTTACTAATCTGATTTCTTGTCCACGTCGAGTGAGGTGATTGTTTTTTTGCCTTCCTTTTCCCATTCAGCATAAAACTGAGAGAAATAACTCCGGAAAGCCGGGATAGGGCCATCCCCGTCACATATTATCGGGCGATTAAGATATTTCTGCCTGTCCCAGACAACCTTGTCCTGATCAAGCTGTTTGCAAATATCTTTTTTCAAGGCTTTTGCGAGTCCCTGCATCGGGCCGTCGGCTTCTTCTTTTGGCTGAGTAAAAGCAAAGCGAATATGGATGCGGTCAGGGGCAATGGGTGTGACACCGGAAATCAAAAGAGTTTCTGAAATGCCGGAAAACTTTGTCCAACTTTGACCTGGACCTACCGTGCCATAGGAGATTTTGCCGTCAATTTCACCTTTGGGTGTACCCATTTTGGCTTCAACTGTGGCGGTGCGTTTGTGACCGTCAAAACTCATCTGATAATCGGGAAATGTTGCAGTGCCGTGGACATATTTAAAATGCGCGGCATCAACACCATTCTCTGCAAGATTTTGAATAGGCCCTCTGACAATCCATTCATGTTTGTCAAATTCAGTCCAATCAGCATTAAAAACCTCATCAAAGCGATCCACTTCCCATTTCGGAGCCTCATCATAAGGGTGATACCAAAACCAAACAGCTTTGTTTTCTTCGCATGTCTTATATTGTGTCGCCGGGGGTTTGGTCGCTGATGGCGGTAGGCGTTTTGCGTAAGGCACATCAGTCACGCAACCTTGTTCATCATAAGCCCAAGCATGGAAAGGGCAAACAAGGTTATTACCTTCAACTTTACCACCGTAGCCCATATGTGCGCCAAGGTGGCGGCAATAGGCATCAATAAGTCTTGGTTGCCCATCCTCACCGCGCCACAGAACCAAATCACGACCGAAATATTGCAAAGGTTTTACTTCGCCGATGGCGAGTTCATCCGAGTAACAGGCCATAAACCAACCAAATGGGTAGGGCAGGACATCAAGATTTCTCATTTCTACACTGGAGACATTATCCAATTCGGCCAACCGCCATTTGGTAAGTTCTTCTCCTCTGAGCGATTCAAGGACTTGCCAAACACCTACCGGTGCTGTTCTTGCATCTTCTTGTTTCATGTCACTCATATCGGTTCCTTTCAGATTTTAAATACGCGTTTTGCGTTTTCACGTAAAAATTTTGGCCAGACATCTTCATTAAATTGCACATTTTCCATATCGGAAAAAATACGGTCCAAAGACAATCCCATAGGGAAGTAGCCGCCATAGATAATTTTTTCACTGCCGCGCTTATTGGCATAATCAATAATTGCTTGCGGGTAATGTTTGGGCGCAAAGGCGCTGGTTGAATAATAAAGGTTAGGATATTTAAGCATCAGCTTGACTGCCAAATCTTCCCAAGGTTCTGCGCCGTGGCGCATGACAACTTTAAGTTCGGGGAAGAACCAGCATACATCATCCAGATGCTCGACCTTTTGTGTCTGTAAGGGGATGCGTGGTCCCGGCACACCGACATTAAGAATAATCGGCACATCCATCTCCACACAGGCTGCATAAATCGGATACATTTCGCGGTCATTTATTGCAACCTGTGGGCATGTCCCCGCCGGAAAAACCGACACCGCTTTGATGTCATGTTCTTCTTTTAATGCTTTGAGGCGGCGAACTTCTGCCATGCCGCCATTTGGATCTGCCGGAGCTTCAAAAGCAAAACGCCCGGGATAGTTTTTTGTTGCCGCTTCGCTGGTGCCGTCAGGGTTAAAGCCCACCAATGCGGTTTCAATGTTATGACGGTCCAAATGTTCGACCGTCCATTTTACAAAGTCATCCACATTATTGGTTTCGGGAATATCCTTGAACATATATTGCGCCGGCATGCTGAACATCTTACGGCTCTCGTCATCTTTGAGGAGCGGTTTGAAACTCTCATACCAATCTTGCCGATCTTCCTGACTGGGAATACCGAGCATGGTATCTACGATTCCAATATCCTTGGGATATGACATGCGTTACTTCTTTTCCGCGTCCAGAAAAGCCTTTCTTAATTTATGTTTTTCTATTTTGCCGGTGGCGGTGTAGTTAAATTCATCGGCAATAATAAAGGCATGAGGCACTTTATAATCTGCCAGTTTCTCGCGGGCATAGGCATCAAGTTGCTCGGTTTCAGTCGGCACATTGAGTGTTAAAGCCACAATCAACTTTTCACCGAGCCGGTCATCATGGACACCAAAAGCAGCAATTTCTTTAATCGCTTCATGCTGACCCAGTGTCTGCTCTATTTCAGCACAATAAATATTCTCGCCGCCGGAGATGATCATATCGGTCTTACGATCGACGATATAAAGATAACCTTCTTCATCGAGATAGCCGATATCACCGGTATGCATCCAGCCATCTCTAATTGCTTTTGCTGTATCTTCAGGGCGGTTATAATAACCTTGCATGACTGTGGCGCCGCGAATGCAGATTTCACCGGCCTCGCCAAGAGGCATGTCATTGCCGTCATCGCCAAGTATTTTCATATCAACCATAGGCAGAACTAAACCTGCGCTTTGTGGGGCGCGCATAAAAGCCTCACCATTAGCTTGTGAAACTGCGCCTGTGGTTTCGGTCATGCCGTATCCGGCACCCAGTTGTGCATTCGGGTATGTTTCAGAAATATTTTTGAGAAGATTTTGAGTTGCGGCCTGTCCACCGTTGGAAACTGAATTTAAAGATGACAAATCGTAATCGGTTTCTTTAACCGCTTTTAACAAATCCCAATGTGTGGCAGGGACACCGCTTAATGTGGTGATTTTTTCTTTTTCTACCAGTAAAAGAGCCTGTTTGGCTTCCCATCTGTCCATCATGACGATTTTGCCGCCAATGGTCATTGTTGTTAAAAAAACGCTTGTCAGGCCGCTAACATGGAAAAGCGGATAAATCAGAAGGCCACAAGGGGGTGGCATGTGTTCTTTGATAACCTCAACAGCCGTTTCATATTGGTCTGCGAGTCTGTGAATAATGGTTTCCATAGCCATTTCAGTATTCATCACGCTTGAAATCACATTGAGATGACTCAAAATAGCTGCTTTTGCGCGTCCTGTTGTGCCGGAAGTGAACAGCATTGATGCGATATCAGATTGTGTCAGGGTGACCGGTTCAGGCAAAGGGTCATAGGTCAATACGCCGTCAAATTGCGTGCAATTGTTATCCGGCGTGGACAGATTATCAGGATCTGTGACCAACGCAGGAAGGTTGCATCCTGCTTCTCTTAATTTAACCAGCCTTTTGTGATCTGCGATAACCAAAACGCTGTCGCTGTCCTTGATGGCAGCCATCATACTTTCTGAATCATTGCGGCTGTTAACAAGAACGGCAACCCCCCCGGCCTGAACAATGCCAACATAAGCAATCATCCATTCGGGGCAGTTTTTCATGTTAATGGCAACTGACTTGCCTTTTTCCATGCCTTTTTCAACAACAAGCCAAGCCGAAAGTGCGTCTGCTCTCTTGAAGAACTCCGTGTAGGTGAGGCGCGTATCATTATGAATTATGAATTCTTTATCGCCATGCATGCGTGCGGAGTTGAAAATCGCGCAGACACTATCCGGCGATTGGCTAAACACACGCAATGACTGACCTGACATGGTTTTTTCCACCACTTCAAATGCAGCCCCCGGGGACATAAGTTTCGTAAGAATAGGATCGATTTCTTTTGTTTTACTCATTTAAAAAAATATGCTTATCTGTTTAATCTTAGGGAGTATAAATTACGCATTAGCATATTTCAATACATCAAAAAATAATGTTTGCGTAATATAAGGGTATCTATTCTACGAATTTAGGGTAATGCCAATAAAAATAGGAGGGTGTGGTGAGTTTAACAGGAAAAACAAGTATCATTACTGGTGGTAGTGATGGAATTGGGCGGGCTATTGCCGCAAAATTGGCAAGTGAAGGTGCCCATGTTGTTATTTGCGCCAGAAATGCCGACAAATTGGAGGCAGTTGCTGAAGATATAAGAACTGCAGGTGGGTCTGTTGAAACGCGTGTTCAGGATGTTGCCGATACGGAAAGTTTCGCAGCCATGATTGCAGACGTAGCTGCCTCCAATGGGTTGGATATTTTGGTAAACAATGCTGCTCATGTTGGTTTTGGCTCTGTTGCAGATGCCAGCCTTGAGGATTTTCGTGAAAACTTCAGAGTGAATGTTGATGCTACCTATGCCGGCATGCAAGCCGCGATAAAGGTTATGTCAAATAATGGCGGGTCTATTGTCAATATTTCTTCCATTAATGGAGATCGCGCTATGCCGGGTATG
>CEOK01098324.1_pt1 | contig 22785 bp, 26 predicted proteins | sample 427001 | NCBI WGS metagenome assembly CEOK01 (sample SAMEA2591108, study PRJEB7988) | marine metagenome | isolation source: saline water (ENVO:00002010), including | reverse complement strand
AAAAATAATTTTGAAATTAAATCTACTGAAAAAGCTCTTAGCAAATGTCATTGGGATGGTCGATTACAATTAATTTCTCAAGGTAAATTATTGAAATATGTTCATAAATATAAAAATATTTATTTAGATGGCTTTCATAATATTGATGGAATGAAAGTATTAATTAAATCATTAGAAAAAAATAGAAAAATTCTTATTTGTTCATTTTTAAATAATAAAAAGTATTCATATATGCTCAGTGAATTATCTAAACATTTTAATAAAATTATTGTAGTTAAAATGAATGAAGAAAATTCTATCAATAAAGATGATATACCTAAAAAGTTTCATAATTTATTTTCTCAATCTTTAAAACAAAGTTTTTCATTAATTAACAAATATACTTCATCAAAAACATCTATTTATTTTGGTGGTTCTCTTTATTTTATTGGAGAAGTATTAAAATTGAATAAATCCAAGTGACTATTCCCCATCTACTCATCACTTTACTTGTGATGATTCTCTTTGGTAGCTCTTATCCAATTGGTAAGATTGGATTAAATGAAAATATATCTCCTTTAATATTTTCTTTATTAAGAATACTTCCAATGTTTATATTACTTTTACCCTTCCTAAAATGGAAAACAACTCATCACAAAAATTTTAAATATATTGTTGGATATGGATTATTGATGGGACTCGGTCTTTATCCATTTATGTATTTATCACTAGAAAATACGCTATCTACATCATCAATGATTTTGATAATGCAGTTATCAATACCTATAGGAGTTGTTTTAAGTTCTGTATATTTAAGAGAAAGAGTAACTGGGCGTAGATGGTTTTTTATTGGAATAGTGCTTTTAGGTTTAACGCTGATTTGCTTTGATCCTATAGTTTTTCAATCAAGATTAAGTTTAATTTATGGAATTTTAGCTGCTTTTGCATATGGATCAGCATCAATGATATCGAAAAAACTAAATGAATTTAGTTCTATTGAAGTAAATAGCTGGATGGCAATATTTTCGTTTCCTTTAATGATTTCATTAGTTTTAATTTTTGAAAACAATGAATTAAAAAATATTTTTAATCATAATTGGATAGCTTACACACCTGCATTGTATTCTGGAATTGTTGTTTCCTGTTTAGCACAAATATTGATGTTGTGGTTATATAAACATTATCAGGTCAAAATAGTATTACCTTTTTATAGTCTATTTCCAGTGTTTGGAATACTTCTAACAATTTTATTATTAAATGAAAAAATCTCTTTTTTAATAATCATAGGAAGTACTATTGTAATATTAGGTAATTTTTATCTACAAAAAGTAAAATAATTAGCCAAATATATTAATTTTTAATTTATCAATAAATGAAATATTTGAAGGATATCGACTTTGAATATATTCGCATCCCTCTTTTATTTCTTCTTTAGATAAATAATCAAGAACAGATATAAATTTATCTTCAATCATACCTATATAAGTACTTCTAGGAAGATTAACTTTAAAAGAATATTCCTCTTTTTGGATAATATTGAATAGATTTTTTAATTCATTCTCTATGATTTGATGATGTGATAAAGTTTTGGTAAGTAATTTTTTCATTGCTGGAAAGCAAGGTAGTTGAAATTTTTCATTCATTTGCATAATGACTAGTTTTCCATCAACTGGAATAATTTTTTTTAGTTCATGAAGAAGCGCTTCTCTTTCGTCACTAGGTATTAAATGAAGAACCTGCTTCATAATAATAATATTATAATTGTTAGTATTTTCTTTTAGAAATTCTTGAATAGACTTATTAAAAATACTTATTTTTTTGTTGGTATTTTTTTTGTGTTTAACCGGCTCAACACCATATAGTTTTTTTTTAAAATTAATTTTTGTAGATAAATTATTTAGTAAATAGCCTCTTCCACAACCAATATCTAAAATTTTACATTTATCGTCAATTTTCAGTTTTGTTATTAAGAGATCATTTAAATCATTGAAGTATATATCGGAAGAGAGCCATGAATTTTTATCCCAATTGGTACAATTATATTTCATATAAAGTTGGTGAACTTTTTATGATAAAATGTAAATGAAAATCTTAAAAAAAGAATTAATTATCTTAAAAGTACCGATTTTATTGGATTTTTTAAAGATTTTTTTTTGATCCAATATAATTTTGTATAGGTAGAAATAGAGGATTAACCTTAATCCTCCAAAAAAACCATTCTTGTGGTTTTACTGCAAGAATGGTTCTCCAAACCTACAATTTCGATTTGTTTTTCAAATATAATATGATAGCTGCCAGTTCATAGATAACATTCCATAGCTGTCTAAATATAGGCAATTTTAGAAACATAGCCAAATATCTTAGCTTTGGCATTTTTTCCCACAAAACTAAAAAAGACTCAGATCCAATAAATAATTTACCCTGGTCATAAACGTGCATTCTTCTAAAAAGATTTTTTTTACTAAGATGGCTTATATCTTTATCCATAGATTTTGATATATCGATATAATTAATATTTTTTTTAATCTTTTTATAATGTGAGATCTCAGCATTACATATATTACATGAACCATTATAATAAACTTTCATTTTATATTTCTGGTGGATAGGATTTATCTAGAAATAAATCATAACCTTTTATAACTGCTGGTCTTTCTTTTAACACTTCATACCAGCGAGATAAGTGAATATAATTAGCAAGACCAATATCATGAATAGTATGTCTTGCAATCCACGGGAATGTAGCTATATCAGCTATGGAATATTCTTGTGCTAAAAATTCATTTTTGGAAAGATGATCATCTAATATCTTATAAATAAATTTTGCAATCTCAAAAAAACGATCTTCTCCAAATTTACTTCTCCCATGATTATAATAATGAAATTGATGATGTTGACCAAGCATAGGGCCAACGTATGCCATTTGAGCCATTAACCATTGATTAGTTAAATCTTTATTATGGCCATAAAATTTCCCACTTAAGTCAGCAAGATAAATTAAAATAGCTCCTGACTCAAAATAAGTTTGATTAGTAATTGTATTTTTTAAAACTGGTATTTTAGAAAATGGTGAAATTTTTTTAAAATCATCTTTAAATTGATCACCTTTTTCTAAGTTAATATAATTTACCTTAAATGGTTTTTGAATTTCCTCTAACATAATAGAAATTTTTCTAGCGTTGGGTGTGGCATTAGCAAAAAGTTCAAACATTAAATAAGATTTGTAATATATTTATGTAAGAAATAACCGATTATTAATAAAATCAAGCCTGATCCATAAATTAACCAAAAGTTCATATTTAAACTCTTTGCAAAGAAGAAGGGAACAAAAAATAAGTATGATATCGGAACCCCTAACAGAATACTTTTTGCAAAAATTACAGAATTATCAGTATTTTTATGTTCTAAGTAAGAAAAAGCAATTGCGATGATGCTAGCAATCGGGAGAGCAATTATGAAACCTGAAAGCTCTGGTTTTTTGCCTGATAGCCAACTGGCAAATGCTATAACTAGAGCGGCTAAGAATACTTTGCTTAAAAAGATCATTTTTATATTAAAATTTTACAATTTTACGAGTTATTTTTCGAGATAAGTTTTTGGAACGGCAAATGTTGTAGAAGCCCAAATACTATGCCAGATAGGCTCTTTCTTTGATGGATTACCTTTTTTTGGAAGAATTATTACAGAATCAAGAAGATATGTTTGTCCAGGCTTTATGGAGAAAGAAAAACGACCTTTATCATCAGTGAAAACTTGTTTTAAAATAATTTCATCTTTTTCATTTTTTATGAAGATTGTTACAAGATTTTCTTTAAGCGGTCTTTTCTTGTAGAAAAGGGTTGCCTCAATAAGATTATCTTCTAATTGACTATAAGGATTGTTAGATAAAACAAATTCAAATAATAAACCTGTTTTTTTATCTTTTCCCTCTATTCCATTATAAGCAACTAATGATTTAGCATATCGTCTGTAACTTTCTATAAAATTTTCTAAAGGATATTTTTTTTCTTTGTGAACATTTATCAATTTTTTATATCCTTTTTCAGTAACAAAAGATTTAAATTTTGAGAATTTTTTATAATCAACTAATTGATCTACAGTTTCATGATAAATGATTAATAATCCTTTAAGGTCAGGTTTAAAATTTATAGCAGGAACATCTCCTAAAGTTCCCTCTACATCTATTTTCTTATTTTTTGATCCTGATAATATTTTAAAGGTTTTAAATCTCTGTGGATCATACATTAATCGCATTCCTTGAAATTCTTGTCCGACTTTCAAGTGTGCTTCTAATTTCTTGTTTTCAAAAAAATATTCTGAAGGTTCAATCCAAAATTCATGAGCTTCAACTATAGAAATATTTACTAAAAAGAAGACTAAAAGAATGAGGTTATTGTTTAGAAATTTGATATAAGTTTTCATAATGAAAAAGTTTTTTATATTATTTTTTGTTTTTATTAGTTTTCAAACTAATTCTCATGAAATAAAACCCGCTGTTGTTGATATTATCATCTTTGATGGAAGTCTATCAATAGAATTATCTATTAATGCGGAAACTGTTCTTGCTGATGTTGATGCATCTACTTATCAAGATACCAATAAATCCCCTGAGTCTTTAATCTATGACCAATTTCGCGCTCTTTCAGATATGGAGTTGGCTAAAATCATTAATGATCAAAGTATAAAGTTTATAAATAAAATAAAAGTTGTTGATGAATCAGGGTCACTAAGTCCTCGGTTAGAAAAGATTGATATTATCCCTGAGGAAAATTTAGAATTACCTCGTGAGACTAAATTAAAGTTTATGAGTTTAATTGATAGTGATAGTCTAACTCTTCAATTTGATAAATTTATAGGAGATGTGGTAATAAGGCAATTTAGCGATACCTCAAAACAAACTGTAATATATGCCAGTTATTTAAAACCAGCTGAAGTATCAGAGCCATTATCAAAGACTCTTCCTTCTTCTTTTTTACAAACCGCAGTAGACTACTTAGTATTAGGAATTGAACATATTGTACCCAAGGGCTTAGATCATATTTTATTTGTTATTGGCATCTTCTTTTATTCATTAAGATTAAAATCATTAATTGGGCAAATAACAATGTTTACTATAGCTCATTCTTTAACTTTAATTTTGGCAAGTCTTAATCTTGTATATATACCTGCTTTTATTATTGAACCATTGATAGCTTTATCAATTAGCTATATTGCCTTTGAAAATATTTTACAAAAAAAATTATCATTAAATTCTGCACTATCTCGATATATAATTATTTTTATATTTGGATTAATTCATGGGTTGGGTTTTGCTTTTGTTTTAGGCGATATTGGACTAAACACAAGCCAGCTTATACTAAGTTTGTTATCATTTAATCTAGGAGTAGAAGTCGCACAAATTGGAATTATAATTTTATTATTTATACTGATGATTGTACCATCAAGACAACCTTGGTATTCACTTTATATCCAATTTCCTATCTCAGGAATTATTGGCCTAATTGGTTTATATTGGTTTATTGAAAGAGTTTTCTTTTAGTACTTAGTTTTAATATTACCCAGAACCTCAAGATATTTATTAGCAATTACTATCTCACCTGAACTTGAGTAATAATTTAAAGCACCTTCGATAATGACATAGTGGGTAACAAGTATAAGATTACCTTTGCTATCGTCCCAATGTTTTAAAAATTCTCTTAATTCTGATATCTGTTCAGCATGGTTTTTTCTGAAAGTTTCTGAAAATGTTGAATTTAAAGTATTCCATATTTCAAAATTCTCAAAAGCAAACTTTGCAGTATCTAAACATCTACACCACTGACTAGATAAAACCCTATCTATTGGAATTTGGTTATTGTGAAAAATTGCACCAATTGTATATGATTGATTAATACCTTGTTCGTTTAAATTTCTTTGAGTATTACAATCATCAATTATAAAATTTATGGGATCTCCTCCACCAGGGGCATATGCATGTCTAATAAAAACAACTTTTCCACCCTCCTGTAGAAGCTCAATTTCTTTATCTTTAGCAATTAAAGTTGATTGAAAAATAACATTAAAAGTAAGTAATAATGTAATTAGCTTAATCATTAAGATTAAATTTAGATATGGCTTTTGTTTTAATTTCACTCCAAAATTGTTCAGCTTCTACTGCTGTGTATTTCCCATATAGCTCCATCCACAGCTTAGCTGTTATCGTAGATAATTTTTCATCCTTTTTTTTCCACTCTTCAAATGACCAAGGATCATCAGAGGGTCTGACCCCATGTTGAGAGAAGTACTTAGCTTGGATATTTTTTTGACCAACTCTTGCTAATAATTTTTGAGGAGTAAACTCCACATCTTCAAAAAATAATATTCTAGATATGTCTTCACTGTTTAATCCTTGAACAAGAGTGCCATTGACTCCTTTATATAAAGAATCGAATATTATGACGGGAAACGACTCATTAACAACTATTCGGAGTTCGCTGTCAGGGACAAATGCTTCTTGAAATATCAAATCTGAAGAAGACCTGCCGATCACAGCTTCAAGGACAAATAGAGATCGCAGAGTTCCGTAAAAAAAATAGTGATCCATTATAATTAAAATAATTCTGGTAGGGTCTTTTGTTCGATATTCATTGATTGGAGAAGTATGCAAATTTGTTTCGAAATTTCAACACTATTTGGTGTATCGCTGTGGAGACAAATAGAATGAAAAGGTGTTTTTAATATTAAGCCATTTCGACTTATAATAGCCCTCTCGGTAATCATTTTTTTTATATGTCTTTGAGATAGAATTGGATCTTGTATTACTGCACCTTGAATAGAGCGAGGGGATAAGGAACCATCGTCTTCATAGGTCCGGTCAACAAAAACCTCAAGGGCGGTTTGAAGACCTTCATTTTGACTAGCATCTGCTAACAAACTTAAAGAGGGAGCCAGGATAATCAAATTCGGATAGAATTCATTTATAAATGAAGTTATTTCATATGCTAAATCCTCATCTCGACAGGCTAGTGTATTAAGGGCACCATGGGGTTTTAAATGCGATATTGATATATGAAAATCTTTTGTAATATCAATCATAAATTGAATTTGCTTGCTAAGTAGATCGTGGAGTGATTGCTTATTCCAAGAATGAATTTTCCTTCCAAAATTTTCCTTATCATTAAAAGATACGTGAGCACCAATACTTACTCCTTGTTTTTGACATTCATGAACTGCTTTTTTTACAACATCATGATAGCCTCCATGAAAAAGACAACTTACATTAGCTGAATTAATTTGTTTTAAGAGAGGCTTATCAACTTTATTAAAAAAAAATTCATCTTGCTCACCTAAATCCGAATTAAAATTAATTTTATTCACAGTCATAGATATTACATTAAAATAATCTTATGTTTTTCAAAGAGATAAATCACTATGGAGACAGGGGTCTTATAATTGATTTTGGTAATGAAAGCTCTCAAGAAATATCTCAAGAAATAAATCTTCTTTTCTCTTTTCTTAAAGGGTTAAATCTTCCTGTTTTAAATATCACTCCATCATTCAATAAAATTGTTTTACACTTTAATACTATTGAAAATAAAGATAAATCTTTGGATTTGCTTAAAAGTCAAATTCATAATTTTAAACCCTCTAAAAAGTCCTCTTACCAAAAAATATGGAAAATTCCTGCCTGCTATGATAACTCCTTCGCCCTTGATATCGAAAATATTCAAAAACTTCACAATATTTCAAAACAAGATGTTATTAATCTGCACACTAATAAAATTTACTATACCTACTATATTGGTTTTATGCCGGGCTTTCCTTACTTAGGTGAGGTACCTTCATCGTTGATCACTCCACGACTAGAATCTCCAAGAGTTCAAATCCCAGCAAGATCTGTTGGTATAGCAAAAAAACATACTTGCGTTTATCCTAAAGTTTCACCTGGGGGGTGGAATATAATTGCCCAAGTCCCTTTCGACATATTTGATTTGAGTCATCCAAGAGCCTCATTATTTCTTCCGGGAGATAGAGTGCAATTTTATTCTATAACACTTTCTGAATTTGAAGATATTCAAAAATGTAAGTTACCTTTTCAGGATTTAATAAAGGAATACTCACAATGAACAGTTTATTAATATCAAGAACTGGTACATATCTTACTGTTCAGGATTTTGGAAGATTTCGCTACCAACATCTTGGCATCTCTCCGAGTGGTGCAATGGATCATAGAATTTTGATAGCATTAGAGTCAATTATAAACCATCATGGAAATCAATTTTTGGAATTTGCGTATGTTGGACCATCATTAAAAATTACTCAAGGGGCAATAAAAGCCTGTGTAGGGGGAGATTGTAAAATATTCGTTCAAAAGCAAAATAACACTCAGATAGAGCACAAACCCTATACAAGCATTAATCTCTTTGAAGGAGATGAGTTAAATATCCATAATACAATTGACTCAGTTTATGGCTATATAGCTTTCGAGAATGGATTAGGACTTAAGCCATGTCTTGATAGCTATGCAACGGATACAAAGTCTCAAATCGGAAGTATTCCACGCCCTCTTCAAATAGGTGATAGTTTTCATATTAAAGAAAAAGTAAGGTCCTGGGATTTAGCTTTTAATGATGAGATCAATATTGAAAAACAGTTAGATTTTAAAGTATTTGCGGGCCCTCAACTGAATTTTTTTAGTGATGAAACTATCCAGCAATTTGCATCAACTCCCTATACTATTACGTCTCAAAGTGATCGAATGGGACTAAGGCTCAAGGGAGAGCCTGTAATCAGTCAAAGATCTCATGATATTTTATCGGAGGGTATATTGCCTGGAAGCATTCAAATTCCTAGCAACGGCCAGCCAATTGTTTTACTTAGAGATATTCCCTGTACTGGCGGTTATCCCAAAATTGCGTTATTAGCTAGTGATGATGTTTCTAAAATTGCCCAACTACCCCCTGGAAGTTCAGTCACATTTAGATTTTAGTCAATCTAACATTTCTAAGCGTTAGTATAAATTGAAGTGCAAATTAAAAAAATTACTGACTTAATTTCTAACACAACTGAACAAAACCTTCCATCTTGTGTTAAATCAGAAATACTCTCTTTATTTGAAAATTTTAACCCAGAAAAATATGCTAAAACTAGAAACTATTTGGATGGTCATATCTCCCGTTTATCTATTGCTATTAAACATGGTATTGTTACAAACCAAGAGATTTTTAATTTAAACAAACAGAAATATTCCTACATCGAAAGTGAAAAGTTTATCCAAGAATTAGCTTGGCGAGATTTTTGGAGAAGCTATGCTTATCAAAATCCCGATTATCTTTGGAAGGATGTCGAAGAATATAAAACAGGATTTAAATCTCATGATTATAGAGATGAATTACCAAATGATATTCTCACAGGGCAAACGCCAACTGCAATTATAAACCACTTTATCCGAGAGCTAATCGAAACAGGATTTATACATAATCATGCAAGAATGTATCTTGCTTCCTATATTGTTCATTTCCGAAAAATAAAATGGCAAGCTGGTGCGAAGTTTTTTTTGGAGCATTTACTTGACGGTGACTTAGCTAGTAATAATTTCTCCTGGCAATGGATAGCAAGTACCTTTGCTGGTAAACCTTATATATTCAACTTAGACAATGTTATTAAATATTCTGGAAAGAAAATTGCTATCAACCCCTCTGAAAATTTAGAAATTGATGGAAGTTATGAAGACATTAGCAAGAGGCTTTTCCCCAACTTATGAAAATCATTTATCTATACGAAGAGTTCATGAGAGTTCCAAATAATGTTGAAGGGCAGCCCATTTATATTTTTGATCAAGATCTTCAAAAAAACTATCAAATTAGTGATAAAGTCGTTGAATATAGGTATTTTTTGGCAGAACAAGCTGGGGCCATTATCTATAAAGGAAATACCTCAAGAGTGATAAATGAAATTAACCAAAAAAACCCTATTTCCTCAATAATCTCTAAAAAAACCTTTATACCCGAATACCAAAATTTATTTCTACAAATTCAAGAGATATATGTTCTAGACCTTTTACCCGACTATTTTTTATCAACAGATAAATATCTACAACCAGCAAAAAGATTTTTTCAGTATTGGAACAAAATTAAGAAATCTCTAAAATATTAATAGATGAGCGAGTCGTGTAAATACTGCGAGAGTGAGCTCTCTACAATGGATGCTGTTTATATCGAGTCTGAGATCCATAGCTCTCCTCAAAAAATACAAAATTTGATATCATCTTATCACAATATGGTTTGTTATAATTGTTTTAAAAAATTAAAAAATATGAGGATTATTCCTAAACCTAATCAAAAAGAAAAAAGTAATTAAAGTTTTTTTACGATATTACGTAATTCAAATTTTTGAATCTTACCTGTAGATGTCTTAGGTAGTGTTTGAAATATAAATGTTTTTGGCATTTTAAAACCAGCTAAGTGTTGACGACAAAAAGTTTTTAATTCCTCTTCTGTAACATCTTGACCTTCTGCTAGTTCAATGAAAGCACATGGTGTCTCTCCCCACTTCTCATCTGGTCGAGCTACAACAGCTGCTAGAGATACCGTAGGGTGTTTTATTATAATATTTTCTATTTCAACTGATGAAATATTTTCACCACCACTAATAATAATATCCTTTGAACGATCCTTAACTTGAATATAACCATTAGGATGAATGACAGCTAAATCTCCAGAGTGAAACCATCCATTTTTCAAAGATAGTTTTGTTGCTTCTTCATTTTTATAGTATCCCTTCATCACTGTATTACCCCGTATCATAATCTCTCCCATAGTCTCACCATCAAAGGGAACTGGCTCAAAAGTATCAGGATTTAAAACAGTGACAACTTCAGTGTGAGGATACCTTACACCCTGAAAAGATTTTCGTTCAAAGCGATCTTCCTCTGAAAGATTATTCCAATCCTCATTCCAAGCGCAATGTGTAACATGACCATATGTTTCTGTTAAGCCATAGACATGCATTACCTCAAATCCTAATGATTCCATTTTCTGTAAAATTGATGAAGGAGGAGGCGCACCTGCTGTCATAACATAAATCTTATTTTTCAATAATTTTTGATCTTCTGGTGGGGCATTAGCGATTATATTTAATACTATAGGGGCCCCTCCAAAGTGAGTGACTTCATATTTATCAATTAAATCAAAAATGTCTTTAACAATAATATTTCTAACAAAAACAACCCTTGCATGTAACATTGCTAGTGTCCATGGATATCCCCAACCGTTACAATGAAACATAGGAACTGTATATAAATAAGTAAGGCGGTTTGGCATATTCCAGGCACTCACACTACCCATAGACATCAGATAAGAGCCACGATGATGATATACAACTCCTTTAGGATTTCCTGTTGTTCCAGAAGTATAACTAAGTGATATAGCTTGCCATTCATCTTTTGGCCTTACCCATTCAAAATCTTTATCTCCTGATAATAAAAAACTTTCATATTCTAGTTTACCAAGTGAAGGTATTTCACCTAAACCTGCATGCTGATCATCAATATCAATAACTGTAATTTCTCGATCAACTTGAGCTAAAGCTTCACTGGCTACTTTTTGAAACTGACGATCTACAATAAATACTTTACAATCACTATGATCAAGAATGTAAGCAACTGTGCGAACATCCAAACGAGTGTTAATAGTATTAATTACTCCACCAGTCATGGGAACAGAGTAATGGGCCTCAAAAAGCTCTGGGGTATTTGCAGCCATGATGGAAACTACATCCCCCTCTGCTATTCCTATTTTATTTAGAGCGCTAGCAAACTGAATACAACGATCATAAACCTGTTTCCATGTATATTTTCTGTCTTGATAAATTAATGCTTCATAGTCTGGATAGACATCTTTAATTCTATCGAGGAAACTCAGAGGCGTAAGAGGAACAAAGTTTGCATCATTTCTTTGCATTCCTTGTTCAAAATTATTCATTAGTTTTTTAGTCTTCTTCCATTTAATAGCATCGCATGGATCCTATCGCGTGTTTTTTGTGATTGTATTAAATTTATAAGGGACTGTCGCTCTAAATTATAAAGGTCTTGTTCAGTTAAAGTTTTAGATTTATCTGTATCCCCTCCACTTAAAACAGTTGCTAAATGAAGACCTATTTCAACGTCATATCCAAAAATTATATTTTTTTTCTCTAAATCTAATAAATGTTGATGCATTTTCTCTTTGACTTCTGGTCCGCTAAGGCAGAATTGAGGTTTTAAAGGATTTTTGTATCCATTTTTTAACTCATCAACTTGTTTAAATGCTTCGACCAACAAATTATCTCTATTCAAAACTATTACATCATTGTTTAAAAAGAATTTATGTTTTTTTGCTTGAAGGGGTGAATGGGCCATTAAACCATATCCAATTATATCAAAAACACGAAGTGCTGCTTCATCATGGTCTTTGATATATTCAGGATCTTGAACCCATCTCCAAAGTAATTCTTTACATCCACCACCACCAGGAACAAGTCCAACACCTGTTTCTACTAATCCTAATGTGCTATTCATGTGAGCTACCATACGTGATGTTTGACATGCAACTTCAAATCCACCACCTATAGCCAAACCAGCAACAGCACTTATAGTAGGTTTTGAGGCATACTTCATTTTTTTACAAACTTGTTGGAAGTGAGATAAATATCTATCAATCCCGTTCCAATCTGATTTATCTGCTAGGTCAATCATTGTGTTTAAATCTGCGCCTGCAGAGAAATTCATCGCTTCATTGTAGACAACAAGTCCTTGATAATCATCGGACTCCACTCGATCTAATGCTTCTTCTAAAATTTTCATAGCATCACCATTTAAAGCATTAGCTTTAGTATGGAATTCACATACTAGTAAACGTTGTTTTCTTATGTCATCTGTGAATTGCCAAATAGTAGAGGCATAATTCCGTGCAACATGATTAGCATATTTTTTATGGTCGCCTAATCGACGAATACCATCACCTCTATTAATAAATTTCATTCCAGACTCATGGTTATAAGAGCGAGAGGATGTAGAGTCATAAGGCTCTTGTTTGAGACGAGTCATAGTAGCCAATAGCTCAGGTACATCTGACCCTTCGTCTTGAAGTCTGTGAATATAATTTTCTAAACCATATTCATTCAAGAGCTCAAAAGGCCCTTCATGCCAATTGAAGCCCATACGAAGGGCATCGTCTATATCAGTTACTTTAGAAGATACTTCAGGGATACAAAAAGCGCTATAATTAATGATTTTAGAAATAACGGCAAATACATATTTTCCATATTCACTATCATTATTCAGTAATGCTTTGATACCTTCCTTTTCAACTCGACGAGCAATAGGCAAGTCAACTTTGTCAAAATCATAATAACTCATATCTGAAGTATTTAATGCTTTAGTAATTTCGTCTCCATCGACTACTTTATTTTCATAAAAACCACCAGGTCCTTTATTTCCAGTGTATCCCTTCTCCAATAATTTTTCTACAATAGGATGAGGTTTAACAACTTCCATAAAAGGATCATCTTCTTGTAATTCTTTCTTAAAAGAAGCTAAAACATCTTTCATAAGATCAATTCCAATTAAATCATATAATCCAAAAACTCCAGTTTTGGGAATACCTAAAGGACGACCAAATAAAGCATCAGCAATTTCTACAGGAAGACCACGCTCTAAAGCTTCATACATCGCCACTTGCATTGCATAGACTCCAATTCGGTTCCCTATAAAACCTGGTGTATCATTACAATTAACAATGCCTTTACCTAATTCATTTTGACAAAAATCTCTAAGAGCAATGATTTTTTTAACATTAATTTGAGGAGTCTCTACGATTTCTAATAATCGCATAAATCTTACAGGATTAAAAAAGTGAGTTATACAAAAGTCTGATTTCATAGAGTCTGACATTTCCTCAGTTAAAACTGATAAAGGAATTGTTGACGTATTAGAGGATACTATTGAATTAGGATTTCTGATTTTATCAATTTGAGAGTAAAGTTGATGTTTAATATCTATCCGCTCTACAACAGCTTCAATTATCCAATCTGCATCTTTAATTTGATTAAAATCATCAGATAGGTTGCCTGGCTTAATATGACTTAACCTAGACTTTTCAACCAATAAAGGAGGATCAGATTTTTTAATAAGGTTAATCGCTTTTTCTGAAATTTGATTAGGTGAGTCATTGCCTCTAAGATCTAACAACACGACTTCTCTTTCAGAGTTAGCTAGATGTGCAGCTATGCCTGAACCCATGGTACCAGCACCGATCACTACAATTTTATTAAACCTGCTCATATAATTAAGGACGCGATAATAACAAATAAAAACATCAAGTTAATCACATTCCCGAAAAAATCTGGGCATACATTTGACTGAAAAATACAATAAAATCAACAAATTTTGATAGCTTTGCTTAAATTGTACATCAGATGTCTATTACAAATCCAAAAATAACAAAGAAAAGTAATTATTGAAATATAAGGAGAAAAGAATGAGCAAAATTAGACTAAATATACTCAAAAACTCAAAAGCATCATCGAGCTTTCGTTTCTCTTCACTTAACTCGCAAAAAATTGTATTTGCGGCAAACAGTAAACCTGTTAATCAGAGTAAGAGAATATCATTATAATTTAACTTGGATATAGGGGGGGTAAAAACTCCCCAAAAATCCATTAAATCATTTCTAGCGCCACTTCAAATATAATTGCATGCCTTGAAGCTAGCTCACTTTTATCAACGCTATAGCCGCCTCCAATAACTGTTGTTACTGGAACTCTTTTTTTCCTAAAATTTTCAAGAATTATTCTGTCCCTTTGAATAATTCCCTCACGGGAAATATTCAAATTACCTAATCCATCATCTTTAAAAATATCTACACCACCATCGTATAAAACAATATCTGGGGAAATTCGATTATCAATTTCTTTTAGGGTTTGGATAATTTGAGATAAATAATATTCATCACTTGATCTAGCTGGAATAGAAACATCTAACCATCCCTGTTTTTTTTCAAAAGGGAAATTACTTTCACTATGAATAGAGCAAGTATAAATTGAGGGGTGTTTCTGGCAAATATCTATTGTTCCATCACCTTGGTGCACATCAGCGTCTAATATAAGAACACTCTTTACATAATTTTCCTCAATTAAATTTAATGCGGTGTATGCTAAATCATTAAAGACACAAAATCCAAATCCATACTCACGATGAGCATGATGTGTTCCTCCACCTACATGACAAGCAATACCATATTCCAAGGAGAGTTTGGCAGCTTGATATGTGCCTTCTATTGCCAAAAATGAACGATCACTAAGACGCTGTGACCAAGGAAGGTTAATTTTTCGTAATTCACTATCACTAAGTTTATTTTCATGAATTTTATCGATGTAAATTGAAGAGTGTGCACGAAGAAGTCTTTCTTTAGGAGCATTTTGGGGATTTGTAACATTACATTTTGAAAAAAACTTTTGTCCTTTAAGGTAATAAAACAAATCTGAAAATTTAGTTCCCACAAATCGATGTTTTGGAGACACAGGTATGTCGTAATCTGGGTGATAAGTAATGTTTAATTTATTCAAATCTTAAAAATATTTATTATGGTAAAAAGTAATGATATGCCTGATAAGCAACACTTATAGCTAAAACAATTATTGCCCATATTCCTAAGTTACTCAAAAATTGTTTTAATGATGAATTTGTGTTTAAAAACCTCGGTCCAACTAATATTAATAAGCAGCCTAAATAAATTATTGGAAAGATAATTTCTGGTCTCATTGACTATAAATCTGTAAATCCATCAATAGCAGACATTACTGCCAAACCCTCAATATATTTTTTTTTATGACAATTATAGCAAATATTAACTATTTCCTGAGTCAGTGAATTTATATATTTAGTTGAAACCTCATGAGTTTCTCCACAGTCGGAGCATTTTAAATAAGGAATTTTAGGCTCTTTTATTTCTTCATCCTTGCCATTCCACCAACCCATATAAAATTATATTATATGTACAGACCCATATTCTACAGAGAACTTTACGAACTATAAAAAAGTTGTTTATAAAATTTCGTCGATAAAATTATTAAGATGAATATTTGATTTAAAATTTTACTAATTAAAGTATAATAAATCCTTCACTTGTAAGATCGCTCAAAGGAGGATGAAGTGGCAGATATAAAAATTGATAAACTAAATAAGTTCTATGGTAGCGTTCAAGTTATCAAAGATGTTTCATTAGAAATAAAAAGTCAGTCATTTACAGTATTAGTAGGACCATCAGGGTGTGGTAAATCTACAATGCTAAGAATGATTGCAGGATTAGAAGATATAAATACAGGTACAATTTCAATAGACGGCACTGTTGTCAATGACCTACCACCAAAAGAGAGAAATATTGCAATGGTATTTCAATCCTATGCTTTATATCCCCACATGACTGTATTTGATAATATGGCTTTTGGATTAAAATTAGAAAAAAGATCCAAAGAAGAGATCGATGAACGTGTTCAAGAAGCAGCAAAAATTCTACAAATTGAAGATTACTTAACAAGAAAACCTAAACAGCTATCTGGTGGTCAAAGACAAAGAGTTGCTATTGGCAGAGCAATTACAAGAAAACCTCAAGTGTTTTTATTTGATGAGCCATTATCAAATCTAGACGCTGCTCTTCGTGTTCAAATGAGAGTTGAGTTGGCTAAACTTCATGACAAGCTGAATGCTACTATGATCTATGTAACCCATGATCAAACAGAAGCTATGACAATGGCAGATGATATTGTTGTTCTAAATAGCGGTGTTATCTCACAAAAAGGGTCACCTTTGGATCTTTATAACAACCCTGATAATTTATTTGTAGGAGGATTTATAGGTTCTCCAAAAATGAATTTCATACCTTCAAAGATAATTGGTAAGAGTAACGATAAAACTGAATTAGACTTAATGGGCTCATCAAAGATTAGTGTACCTAAAACTTCTGCAACAGCATCTGATGGGGATTCTGTAATGCTAGGTATAAGGCCTGAGCATCTTACTATCAATGAGGAAAGTGATGGGAGTTGGGAGAGTAAAGTCTTTGTTGTAGAAAAACTAGGATCTGGAACTTTTCTTTATCTTGAAAAGGAAGGAGAGCCTTTAGTAGTTCAAACTGAGGGTGACTCTCAAATTAAAGTAGGAGATACTGTTAAAGTTGGTTTCTCATCATCCCGATGTCATATTTTTGACAGCTCTAATAATGCCTTTAAATAATTTAAATGTATTATTAATCAATGGAGGTATGCGATGTTTTTAGATAAATTTAAATTGGACGGTAAGACTGCTCTTGTCACCGGTGGTACGAGGGGCATAGGTCTTTCAATTGCGCATGCTCTTGGCGAGGCTGGTGCAAAATTAATTTTAGTTAACAGAACAGACCCAGTTGGGGGAGTACAAGAGCTAAGAGATGCTGGATACGATGTTTCTTTTTTTGAAGGAGACCTTCTTGACCGCTCAGTTCCACAGAAAACTGTTGATTTTACTTTAGAAAAACATGGGAGAGTCGATATTCTTGTGAATAATGCTGGTGTTGCTCAGCATGGTGATACTGAAAAGTTTAACGATGATTTATTAGATAAGATTATGGACCTGAACGTAGACGCAGTTTTTCGCATGTGTCGCTCTGCTATTCCCCCTATGAAAAAGCAAGGTGAAGGTGTAATTTTAAATATTGGCTCTATTTCTGGATTGGTATCTAATATTCCCCAGCCCCAAACGGCTTATAATGCTTCTAAGGCTGCAGTGCATATGATGACAAAAAGTCTGGCAAGTGATTATGCTAACCAAAATATTCGAGTAAATGCTATCGCACCCGGATATATAAGAACAGAAATGACTAACTTACCTAAGGAAAATGAGCATTGGTACCCTACTTGGAATGAGCTAACGCCAATGAATAGAATGGCAGAGCCTCATGAAGTCGCTTCAGCTGCTCTCTTCTTATGTAGTCCTGCATCTAGTTATGTTACAGGTGAAGTCTTAGTAGTCGATGGTGGCTATACTACTAGATAGATTTTATTAAACCCTAGTATACAATTTTCAATTTAATATCAATTATCTTCATCAACTTTAATTTGAAGTTTTACATCAGTTGGCCTGTGTTCTGCTGCTCTCTCAAAAGCCTCAACACTTTCTTCAAATTTAAATGTGTGAGTAATCATAGGCTTGACATCAATTTTTCCACTACCAAGTAATCTTATTGAAGGCTCATATTGATGAGAATACCTATGAACAGTTTGATATTCTAAACCTTTAGCGAATAGAATTGCCCAATTCATTGGGACAGGCTCTGCATTATTACCAATAAGCACAACATGAGCACCCGGAGAGCAACATGAAAAAATAGATTCATAAGCCTTGACTGCTCCACTGCATTCAAAAAAACGATCTACTCCCCATCCACCAGTATCATCCATAATTCTTTCAGATAAGCTTTCTTTAGTTAAGTCTACCGGAATCAAATCAGGATAATGTTCACACATTTTTAATTTTTCGGCTAAAACATCTGCAATATATACTTTAGAGCATCCTCCAGCTAATGCAGCAAGACCAGTAACCAAACCAATAGGTCCGCAACCCATTACCAAGCCTATTTGTCCTGGTTTAATTTTAGCTTTTGTTACTCCTTGCATTCCTACTGCTAACGGCTCTACCATAGCTCCCTCAGCATAAGATAGATTATCAGGAATTTTGAAAACCATATCCCCTGGAAATACTACTTCTGGTGCTAGGCAACCATGAATTGGTGGTGTAGCCCAAAACTTTACCTGTTGATCATAGTTGTACATTCCCAATTTATATTCTTTAGATTTTTTACTTACAACTTGAGGTTCAATGCAGACCCTATCGCCTACTTTTAAAACTTTTTCGTTATCCCCAACTTCAATTACCGTACCTGATCCCTCATGTCCTAAAACCATTGGGGCATTAACATGCCATTGTCCAATCTTTCCATGTTCATAATAATGAATATCAGATCCACAGATACCAACTGTATGCATTTTAATTTTTACATCATCAGCCCCTACCTCGGTTGGTAAATCAATATCACGTAATTTTAATTCAAGTTGTTTTTCTAATACTAATGCCTTCATAACCTATCCTTTCTGCTCTTGTCCCTTTTCCACTTATCCCTTCCAAATTACAAATGCAATCCAAACTATACCAATTCCGATACTAAAATTTATTGATGCAAAACTCTCAATAAATCTCATCCAGAATAATTGTAATGCTACGTAACTTATCACTCCAATAAATAGTCTATCAAACCAATTTGTATTCAGAGGAATAAAACCTTTTTTTTTCATACTATCCTTTCACTGCTCCAAAAGTTAATCCTGCAACTATGTGCCTTTGTACTAAAAATAAAAATAATAAAGCTGGTAGCATTGAAACTAAAGCAACTGCTGCCATAGTTCCCCAATTTGTACCAGTCGTTGTAACAAATTCTGATAGTCCAGTGGGTATCGTTCTTGCATATACACTTGTAAGTGTGGAGGCCAATAAATACTCATTCCATGCAAATAAAAAACTTAATAGAGAAGTTACTGCAATTCCTGGGGCGGCCAAAGGTATGATTAATTTTCTAAAAATTGTGAATAAATTTGCACCATCTACAATCATAGCCTCATCTAATTCTCTGGGAATTCCATCTATGATGCCTTTTAGAAGCCAAATTGCAAAAGGCAGATTAAAAACACAGTATAATAAAATTAAACCAATTTTAGTGTCAAACAAAGTAGCATCACCAAATTTAAACACAGTTGAAAATAATAAAAACAAAGGAAGCAGAAATGCTGCTGGAGGGGCCATTCTATTTGTCATTGTCCAAAAGAATATGCTTTCGGATCCAGGAAGTTTAAATCTTGAAAGAGCATAAGTAGCCATTAAAGCCATAATAGTAACCAAAGCTGCATTTGAAGTAGCTACAATAATTGAATTCATTAGATAGTCTGAATAAATGCCGTCTATAAAAGGTTTAGTGAAATTTTTCCAATGAACTTTTTCTAAAAATGTTGGACTTAAATCTGGCTTACCAAATAATTCAACTGGCGTTCTAGTAGAAACCAAAACCATCCAATATATTGGAAGAAGTGTAATTATAGTTAGTAAACTCCATAGAATTGTTGTTGAAATTTTACCTAAAGTTTTTTTAATCTTCATCTTTACCCCTAGAAGCCATGACACTGTATAAAATCCAACAAATTACTATCGTAATATATAAATATAGAATTGACATAGCTGAACCTAATCCATAAAACCTTTTTTCAAATACTTCTTTCCAGATATGAATTCCTGTAAATCTTGTAGCATAACCTGGGCCTCCTCCAGTAAGCATCCATATTTCATCAACAATTTTTAAAGAGTCCATTAACCTGATAAAAATTACAACTATCAAGACAGGAATCATCATCGGTATCGTTATATAAAAAAAAATTTGAAAATTATTTGCCCCATCAATTTTAGCAGACTCATATGGATCTTGAGGAAGGGCACTCAGTCCCGCAAGTAGCGTAAGTGTAACAAATGGAGTCCAATGCCATATGTCCATAATAACTATCATCCAAAATGCTTGATCAGCATTTAATCCATAATTTAAAGTATAGCCAAAGTAATCTTTTAGAATATGAGGTAATGGTCCTAAGCCTTGTACTGTAAATAATTTAAAAATTGAACCTACAACAATTGGGGCTATTACAAGGGGAAGAGTATGAACGCCTCTAAAAAAAGACTTTAATGGAAAAGAGCTCAGCAAAGATAAAGCGAGCAAAAACCCTAAGGTTAATTCAAAGAATAGAGTAACAAAAGCAAATTTTATAGACCGCCAAATAGACTCTAAAAAAACTTGATCAAAAATTAATCGTCTATAGTTAAAACCAAAACCTTCAAACTGCATTGATGGATCAACAGCAAGAGGATTCCATTTGAAAAAACCAACATACAAAACATAAAAGAAAGGAACCAAGCCTACTAAAACTAAAATAATTATTGTAGGAGATAAAAGAAGCCAGCCGGTTTTGTTTTTAGATAGCATAAAGTTAAAAGGGAGGTGCTTTCACCTCCCTTTAAAGAGTTATTTAATTAGTTCTGGTAACCAAGGTCAGCCATTACTTGGTCGAGAGCTGCACATGCACCATCCAGAGCTTCTTCAGGAGTCATTTCACCTGCTAAAGCACTATAAATGAATGGATCGATAGCACCTCTTCCCGCTCCGTGGAATGGGAATGGAGGAGCACCAGCGTATAAGAAGCCAGTATCTCTCATTAAAGAAAAGTAACCATCTGCCTGTTCATCAACAGCAATCACTTTTGGATCAGAGTAAGTACCTTTGTGTGTGATACGTCCGCCAGCAATCGCCCAATCAGCTTGATGTTCATTCAAAGCAACAAACTGCAACCAAAGCATAGTTGCCTCTTTGTTTTTAGATGAGTGAGGAATACCATAAGCACCTCCATCATAGTAACCAATGTAACCGTTGCCTGAAGCCGCTTGAGTCATAACACCTGGTGCAGTAGGAGGTAACATAACACCAACATTGCCTACAACAGCTGATCTCTCGGCATCTGTTGCAATCCAAGCAGCGTTCTCACCATAGACCCATCCTTGTGCAGCTCTTCCTGCAGCAAAAGATGATCCAACCTCACTCCAAGTACTTTGAAGTGCTTCAGGTGGCGCAAATGGTAATAATTGTGTCCAGAAGTTAAGAGCAGCTTTTGCTCTACCACCGTTTAACTGTCCACCATTTTCAACACAAGACTGATAAGAGTCCATATTTACACCCCAATTGTATAAACCAAATGAAGGAGCAATTGACTCTAAGAACTCATATGTTGATGCTGGGTGACCAGTGTGGCCTTGAACTGTTGTTCCCCAACATTCCATTCCTTGCTCAGCACAGAAGCCAGTAAAGAACTCAGCATTGTCTCTGTATTGATCAAAAGAAGTTGCTGGAGAAAGACCATATCCGTATTGAGCTCTAAATGCTGCTTTAGCATCAGCTCTCTCGAATAGATCTTTTCTGTATAGATATACCTTGATGAATGCTTCCATAGGCACACCAAATACATCACCTGATCCATCTTTGAAGTAATCAATAAATGTTGTGAAGTCATCAAGACTTACACCAGGTGCTTGAAGGTCTGGGTTATTAGCTAGGCCTTCTGTGATATTAACTAAGAAGTCTCTGTTTAGGTAATCGTAGACAATGTCTTGTTCAATGTAGACAAAGTCATAAATACCTGAATTTGCTTCCATGTCCTTGATTGCTTTATCATACATCTGATCCCATGATGTATTTTCAAGTTGGACTTTAATGCCGGTTAGCTCTTCAAATTCTTTAGCTAAAACTTCACCAGCAAATTGTCCTGGAGGTGTATTTTCAGCTACACCTTGCAGTACCGTGCCTTTGTATGGAGCACCAGCTTCTTTAAACCAATCAGCATGACCGCCAGCCATTGCTGAAAAAGAAAAAGTAGATGCTATTACGGCAAATAGTAGTTTTCTCATTATTATCCTCCTGTTAAGATATGCTTAACCTTGAAATAAATTTCAATACGTTAAACTTATTTCATTTTAGACAAATATTTTACAAAAGGAAACTTGTATTTTTTTTATTTTAAAGATATTTCGCTGTCTCTTCATCTGTAATTAAACCAGTAAATAAGCCACTTTTTAATACAGATTTTATTTGTGAAAATTTTTGCTTGCCACCAGCAACTAGCACTGTTGTTGATATCTTAAAAGAATCAATATCTGCACTAGTTATTTTTTGA
>CEOK01032921.1_pt1 | contig 22915 bp, 18 predicted proteins | sample 427001 | NCBI WGS metagenome assembly CEOK01 (sample SAMEA2591108, study PRJEB7988) | marine metagenome | isolation source: saline water (ENVO:00002010), including | reverse complement strand
GGTGTAGGAGCCGGTGTAGGTATTGGATAAATACCCTCATTAGTCCCAGATGAACCGCCTGAACATGCTGTTACAAATATTAAAATAAAAATATTTATTATTTTAAGTTTAGTTTTAGACATGAATTAATAAGCTATTTTCGATTTGAATTAAGACCTGATTATATCAATAGCTAAACATATGTAAAATGTTGACATACATTACCAATAAGTTTATTTTTTAAGCAGTTTTAACCAACTCAAAGGGGAATAATGGACTTTCTAAATAAACTTCTAAAAACTTTAATGTTGCTAACCTTAATGCTTCCAACTTTTGCTCAAGAAAATGATGAAGAAGATGAAGGATTAGAAGTAGTTGTAACAACTGCTACAAAAACTGAAAAAGATATACTTGATACTGCTCAAGCTGTTACAGCTTTGACAGGCACTCAATTGATTGAATTGGGTCTAAATAACATAAAAGATCTAAATAATATGATTCCAGGTCTCTATGTTCAGAATACTGATACCAATGCACCAATCATAACTTTAAGAGGCATTAGAACCGAGAATGTCACTGAATTAGGTGATCCTGCAGTTGGTATACATGTTGATGGTGTTTATGTAGCAAGACCGCAAGCAGCCAATGCACTGATGTTTGATTTAGAAAGAACAGAGCTTACAAGAGGTCCTCAAGGTACCCTATATGGTAGAAACTCAGTTGTTGGAACTTTAAATATAGTTACTGCTAAACCAAATTTTGATATTCAAGGTGGTTCATTAAATTTAGAAGGTGGGCAATTAAATCAAGCTGGATTAAGAGCACACTATAACCTTCCAATTAATGAAAAATTGGCATTAAGATTTGCTTATATGGAACAATCTAAAGATTCATTTTTAGATGGTTATTGGGATGGTTCGCAGCTTGATTGGAGAAGATTGCCTTCTAATATCACAGATCAATTTCAAGCAATTGCTAGTCCAGATCAAAGAAGTTATTTATCTGATTATGCTTGGTACCTAGGCTGCTCAACTCAACCTGGTAATGGTTGTGGTCAAGGAACATTTGCAGATCCTTTCACAAAAGTTAAAGCTGATCCAGCTGACTTCTATACAGCTATTCAAGATAGTGCATGGAGAGTAAGCGCAACTTATGTCATTGATGATAATGCTGACATCAATCTTCAATATGAAAATTATGAAGATAACGGAAAGGGTTGGACTAATGTGCTCAGCTGCGAATTGATGAAAACAAGACAAGGCGCAATGGCTAAAGATGGACCAGCTAACACATGTACGGACATCCTAGGTTCTGAAAATAGATTCCAAGCTTATGCAAACACTCCTGGCTTCAATAAGATGAATATGGATTCATTTAGAGCAATATATAAACGTCAACTAAATGAAACAACTAACTTAACTGTTAACTATGGTTATCAAGAGTTAGAACAATCAAGCCAATTTGAAATTGATTCAGGTGTGAATTATCAATATGGCATGGCTTTCAATATAAATAGACTTCTTACTGAATCAAATGTTTTGGATGCTTATCTAACTGGATCTGACGATAAATGGGCTTGGGTTGGTGGAGTATTTACGAGCACTGAAGACAACGATATGCTTGCAAATTTCACAGCCGAATTAAATGGGCATGATTATTTTTGGCAACCCAATAGAGAACTAAACCATTATGCAGTTTATGGTCAGGCAACATATGCATTAAGAGATGATCTATTTTTTACCTTTGGAGGAAGATTCTCTTACGATGAAAAATCAGATGTAGGTGGCAGAAATATTAACTGTAATAGTGGTAATGGTTGTTATCCTGAAATTTATGGTACTGGTGGCAATCCATTTGACGCAATCAATCAATTAGCTCCAGATTATTGGATTCAAATGGGTAAAATGGTTGACGGTGTAGATTGTGTAGCACCAATGATTGGTTGTGGTGTTGTTGTTACAAATAATGATACTTCACAATCTTGGGATAATTTCTCTTGGCGTTTAGGTCTTGATTGGGACATGAGTGATACCTCATTTATGTACGCTTACTTAGCTAACGCCTATAAATCAGGAAGCTTGGCTGATGTGTATGTGGCACCAAGTAACTCATTGTTGTACTCTGAAGGTCAAAGAGTAGACCTTAATTATGACCCAGAATATGTAACTACAGGTGAGTGGGGTGTTAAAGCAAAAAATGAAGACAATACGTTAAATTATTCCTTTAATGTTTTTTATACAATTTACGATGGCAAACAATTTACAGGTAACTTGCCAGTTGATGTGGTTGAAGTATATGGGTACGATTCTGACCCAAATTCACCAACATTTGGCCAATTCACATATTATGATCAAGGTGTAACTCTTTGGACAACCGAGAACTTTGGTGAACAAACTCATTGGGGAGTTGAGTTTGAATACACATGGTTACCTTATGATGGAGGTAAACTATCAGGCTTCGTAACTAGTTACCACACAGAATTTACAGATGATTTCAATACAATGTGGAGATATGGTCAGGATGCTTTATTTGGAAGAGATTATGGAGCTTCAATTGATCCAACAAATCCTAATAACTTTGTAAACTTAAAAGGCAATGAAGCACCCTACACTCCAGATGTAGCCTTGACAGTGCGATTTGAGCACACCTATAGACTACAAAATGGTATGGAATTAAAACCTGGTGTTAATTACCACTGGGAAACTGATTCTTATGTAACTCCATGGAATTTGGACAAACACGTTGATGATGAAGGTGGTTGTGATGGTCCTGGTTATTTCTGTTTACCACTTGAGAACTATACTGATCTACGTCCAGCTTGGGAGATGTTTGATTATTTCTTAACGTTGGATTCTAAAGACAACTGGTATATTCAGTTTGCATCTTACAATGCAAAAAGTGAAGTTGTGCCATGGTTTATAGGAGTTGAAGCAGGCATACCTAGAGGATCTTATTCCGCTCCATCTCAAAAGTTGATTAGATTTGGATACTACTGGTAAGTAGTTAGTATTTTTGTTTAATATATAAGGGAGGTTCGCCTCCCTTTTTTTATGACTACACCTGATCTATCAGATAAATACCCACATGTTCCTTTCATCTTAGGATTCACGCCCTACACAAATGTTACAGAATTTGCAGGCAAAATAGTTACAGTTGAATGTCCAGATGACAATTCTTTAGTAAGAGAGATCTTATCTAGAGATGGAGAACAATCTGTTTTATTCATTAATGGTAGCAAATCAAAGAATGTTGCTTTATTAGGAGACAATCTTGCTGAATTAGCTATTAAAAACAATTGGGGAGGAATTATAGTCAATGGCTGTGTTAGAGATATTCAAATATTAAAAAATATGAACTTAGGTATTTATGCTCTTGGAGCTTGTCCAAAGAAAAGCAATAAAAATGGTAAAGGGGAGATCAATGCATCCTTCGTGGTTGATGAAGTCAACATACAACCAGAATACTGGGCATATGTTGACCAAAATGGAATTCTTATCTCAGCAAATGAGCTTGAGTCTTAGTAACACTCAAGGACCTTTTCGCCCTTCTCTCTTCCTATCTCTACATTCATTAAATCTAAGTCTAGTGGTCCTTTTGTAGCAATGTATAGGGGTAAATTTACCTTTGATAAGTCAAGACTACTGTTATTAGAAAAACACTTTAAAGGTAAACTATAGTCAATAAAAGTATCAGACTTTGTCAAAAATTCTGAAAGATCTAATACTGGGGTGCACCCTATTCCACATGAAATTAAATATTTAATATCCTCATTTGTTTCATTTACCCTTGCTCTCAAGTTTATATATCCATCATCAAACGATCTTAAATTAAGAATTTCTTTCGATAGAAGTAAAAAGCTATTGAGGTGATCTGACTCAGTAATTTTCAGTTTTAAGGTATCGTCCTGTTTATTAACATCAATTAAGTCGACTTTAACAATATCATTTTGTGAAGAAACTTTATTACTCGATATCTGTACTTGTTGAAGGTTGCTTTCTTGAATGTAACCTATGAAATTCTCACTAATTGTACCTTTTAATAACTCAATTTTAGGAAGTTGTTCGTTAGCATTGATTTCTCCCTCATCAAGATTAGGAACTGAAACATTATCCTCATAAGTAAGGCCGTAGCCATATGCAAATAATGGGTCACTTGTTGCATCATAGTAATTCAAGTTTGCTTGATAGGTGTTTTTAGGCCAACTGAAGGGTAATTTACCAGTAAAGTCATAATTTGTCTTATCACCATTAACCAAAACATCTGTCATGCCTCTTGATTCAGTACCTGGTAACCAGGCAACTACAAAAGCGTCAGATAAGTTAATTTCTTTTGTTACCCATAATGGTCTACCAGTAAAAAACAAGGAAACAGTAGGTATCTTATTTTCTGCAAGCAGCTCTAAAAATGCTATGTGTCTTTTAGATGAAAAATTTAAATTACTTCTATCGCCCACGCCTTCAGCATATGGTTGTTCTCCGTATGCAACAATTGCAACATCATAATCCTCAGCATTTACACTATTTAAAAACTGTACATGGGTAACATTTTCAGCTCCGACTTCTTCTTTAAGAGCATCTAAAAAAGTAATCGAATTAGGAAAGTCTTTATTCTGGTTATTGGTGCCTTGCCAATCTAGTGTCCATCCGCCTGTTTGAGTTCTTAAAGAATCAGCATCAGGACCAATAACTAAGACCTTTTTTCCTTGTTTGATTGGTAACACATTTTCATTATTTTTTAATAGCACTAGAGATTCTCTCACTGCTTGGCGTGAAATATCTCTATTATGTTGTAAGCCCACTTCAGAAAAAGGAGAATTTGATGGTTTCTTTCCCTCAAATAGACCAAGCCTTTCTTTTACAATTAAGATTCTCCTCACTGCATCATCTAACCGTTCAATTGGAATATCACCATTCTCTGCTTGTCTTAAAGTATTACGATATAGATCCTTCCAATTTTCAGGAACCATGTACATATCAACACCTGCAATAAGTGATTCTGGGCAACTACCATTAGAGCATCCTGGTATTTGACCATGACCATTCCAGTCCCCAACAACAAAACCATCAAAACCCATTTGGTTCTTTAGAACCTCGGTAAGAAGGTATTCATTTCCATGTACCTTTGAACCATTCCATGAATTAAAACTTGCCATCACAGTTTGTATACATGCATCAAGAGCACTGTAATAAGGTGTTCCATGTAAATCCTTTAAAATATTTTCACTTACCTTTGTATCTCCTTGATCAACACCTAAGTAAGTGCCCCCATCTCCCAAAAAGTGTTTTGCAGTACCAATAATTTTATTTGGTGCTAGGAATTGATCTCCTGTTCCTTGCAAACCATATATGAATGCTTCACCTAATTTTGAAACTAATTCTGGGCTTTCAGAATAACCTTCATAAGTTCTTCCCCATCTATAATCTTGTGGAACTGTAACGGTTGGGGCAAAAGTCCAATAAAGACCAGTAGCTAGGACTTCTTCTGCCACAGCTGCGCCAATATCCTCTAAAAGCTTTTCATTAGCTGAAGCACCAAGACCAATATTATGAGGGAAAATTGTGGCACCAAAAACATTGCTGTGACCATGCACTGCATCTGTGCCCCAAAGGATCGGAATATCTGCTCCTGAATTCGTTGATTCATCATAAAAATCCTGTGCGAGACGTTTCCACTCATTTGTACTAGCTCTTTGATTGCCATTTGGTGAGGTATTACCTCCATTAAGAATCCCGCCTATTGGATATCTTTTAAGATCGCTAGGTTTAATAAAATCTAAATCGGCCATAATTGTTTGGCCAACTTTTTCTTCCAAGGTCATTTCAGACAAGACCTCTTCAACAAAAGCCATATTTCCAACTGGGCAAGAATTTACTCTTTCCCAATTCAACTCATCGCTAAATAACGGTATTGATAGTAAAAATATTATTACAAATCGTTTCATAATTATTATGCGTAATTTATATATATTGCAGCCAAGATAACAACGATGGTAATCGACCCTATATTGAATAACTTTGAGGTTTTGAAATCCTCTGCAGTTAAAGCAAAGACTTTGGCATTCTCATTGTTAGGTGAGAGCAAACTACTGACAACAAAGGCTAAGAAAAATGAAATAGCCATTTGATGCATAAATGGTTCAATTAATGATTCAGAAGTATTTGCCACATAAAGCTTCATTATTACACCTGCAATTAAGGCAGTTGCAGAACCCCATAAAACTGAGTTCGAAGTTGAATTTTTGAAGATAATTGCTGACAAGAAGACAAATAATATTACTGGACTAAATAAACCCATGTACTCTTGCACATATTGAAAAGCTGAGTCTAAGCTTCCAAGGAAGATAGGTGCAACAATGATGGAAATAATCAAACCAATAAGGCCTGCTTTTCGACCCACACCAACAAGACTCTTATCGTTCATTGACATATCACCTTTATATAAATCCATTGTAAATATAGTGCTAACACTGTTTGTTAGTGAAGCTAAAGATGAGACGATAGCTGCTACCAATGCTGCAAAAGTTAACCCTAATATGCCATTAGGAAGTAATGACAACATGGATGGATAAGCTCTACTTCTATCACCTTCAAGAGAAGGTATAGTTGTGCCTTCAAGGGCAACTGCTATTAAACCTGGAAGAACCACAACTACAGGCATTAATATTTTTAAAAAACCTGCAAACATCAGGCCATTTTGTGCTTCATTTAAACTTTTAGCACCAAGTGCTCTTTGAGTTATGTATTGATTTGTTCCCCAATAATAAAAATGAGCAATCCACATACCACCAATCAGCACCCATATACCAGGTAGTTTTACATAATTTCCATATGCTTCAGGATCTTGTTCTTTAGGTACATAAGATAATAAGGCATCAAACTTTTCAGGGAAATTAGCTTGCAAGGTCATAAAACCTTCCCATGCTCCAGCTCCATCTGATATAGCATTTAAACCTACATAAGAAACGTATAAACCTGCAAAAATTAACAAGCTAACTTGGATAATATCAGTAAAGGCGACAGCTTTTAATCCACCATATAATGAGTAGGCAAGAGATAATAATCCCAGCAATACCATAGCCATAATTAAATTTAGACCTGTAAGATTGTTTACTGCTTTCGCACCAAGCCACAAAATAGTGGGCAAAATCACAAAGATATACATTATTAACATTAATACAGCGAGCAATTTACTTACCCTCGTATCGTATCGTTGAGACAATAATTGAGGCATAGTAAAAACTTGTTGTTTTAGATAAACAGGTAGCAGAAACTTCCCTACAACAATTAAAGCTACAGCTGCAGTCCATTCGTATACTGCTATTGCCATTCCAAATGCATAGGCATCTCCATTCATACCAATAATTTGGTCAGCAGCAATATTTGCTGCAATTAAAGATGTACCTATGGCCCACCAAGGAAGCGATCTACCTGCCAGAAAATACTCTTCTGGTGTTTTATCCTCTCCTTTTTTAGTTCTAGAGACGTAAGTTGCAATTGCTATAAGAGCAACAGCATAAAATCCAACTATTAAGTAGTCTAAACTATTCATGTAACCTCCTTATGACAGAATAATTCAAATTCCCATACAAAGGCGTATGTTGTTTGTTAATTAAATTTATTGAAATGTTTTTTAAAATATTATTGTGGGCTTCTGAATGATGATTTTCAAAGTTATCTTTAAGCATATTTATGGCTTTCATTTCTGAGATTGTTCTCATTATACTACCTGCAAAAAAAATGCCCCCTTTTGCATTAAAAGTTAAAGCCAAATCTGATAACAAAACACCTAAGCCTATGACAAACTTATCGATAACAAATGTTGCTAAATCATTTGTTCCATAATTTCCGACTACTTCTTCTGGGGTTAAGCTTTCTCCACTTTTCTCCTTATAAATCTTTTTTATACCAGACCCTGAAAGAAAATCTTCTAGAACAAGAAATTCTAAATCATTATTCACCTCAAACAACTTACTGAAATATGCATTAAAAGATTTTGTGTTTCCTAATTCCGTTGCATATACATAAGGAGTATTTTTTACATACCTAAGCACAGAAAAACCTAGACCAGTGCCAGGACCAATCGCAAGACAAGTATTCTGTAAATCTAAGTTGCCTTGCTTAATAGTTTTTAGATCATTATCTTTCATTAGTGGTAAAGAATAGCCAATAGATTCCCAGTCATTTAACAAATAGCATCCTGAAGCACCTAATCTTTTTTCAACATCAGTACCTGAAATGGAAAGATCTCTATTTGTCATAGAAATTGTATTGTTTTCACATGGGCCAGCGGCAGAAATTATGATTTCATTACAATTAGTCTCAGAATTTATTGAATCCAAAGCATTATAAAAGTCGTCATTTGTTTTGATGGGAAATTTTTTGACATCTGATACTTTTAGAGATTCAGGGTTACCAACACCTGCCCTTAGGTTTGTCCCACCCAAATCAATAAGTAATGTTTCAGCACTCAAAATGTAATCCCCAGATAGTAAAGATTATATATAAAAATTAAATTATTCCTATGGTGAAAAATGAGCTAATCTACTGATAAATGAATAATTGGAAAAACAAAGTAATTTACCAAATTTACCCTAGGTCTTTTCAAGATACATCTGGAAACGGGATTGGTGATTTGAATGGAATATCAAGTAAAGCAGATTATATTTCTGACCTAGGAGTAGATTACATTTGGATATCACCTTTTTTTGAATCACCTCAAAAAGATTTTGGCTATGACGTATCAAACTATCGTAAGGTGGATAAAATTTTTGGGTCAAATGAAGATTTTAAGAAACTTATAGATGTTTTTCATAAAAGAAATATTGGCGTAATTACTGATCTAGTTTTAAGTCATACTTCAGATGAACATCAGTGGTTTAAAGAAAGTCGTAGTTCAAAAACCAATAAATACAAAGATTGGTATGTTTGGCAAGATGGTACACCAGACACAACTCCTAATAATTGGTTGTCAGTTTTTGGAGGTAGTTCTTGGAAATGGGATAGAACGAGAGAACAATATTACTTACATAATTTTCTAGAGTCTCAACCAGATCTTAACTTTCACAATCCAGAGGTCCAAGAACAGATGTTAAGTGAAATAAAGTTTTGGTTGGATTTCGGAGTTGATGGTTTTAGATTTGATGTAATTAACTTCTTATATCATGACAAAGAGTTAAGAAATAACCCTCCAAAACATCCAAATCTTGTTCGACCACTAGGTTTCAACAAAGACAATCCTTATGGGCTACAAGTGCATAAGTTTGATAACACTCAACCGGAAACACTGGAGTACTTATCAAGAATAAGAACAATGTTAGATAAGTACAATGCAATATCTGTGGGGGAAATTGTTGCTGAAAACCCATTAGAAATAATTGGTGAATATGCGAATGATAAAAGATTACATATGGCGTACTGCTTTGAATTCTTATCAGAAGATTTTGATTTTATGCAGACAGACAAAATTGTAAAAGATTTCTTTCAAAATAATCCAAGATCTTGGCCCTGTTGGTCTTACAGCAATCATGATTCAAAACGCATTGCTTCCCGAGTATCTAAAGACCCAAAAGATATAATGAAAAAACTTCTAGAGTTAGAAGGCAATATTTGCATATACCAAGGCGAAGAACTTGGCTTAAAAGAAACTAATGTAGCTTTTAAAGATCTACAAGACCCTTTTGGCAAAAATTTTTGGCCTGAATTTAAAGGTCGAGATGGTTGCCGAACACCAATGCCTTGGAACTCAAATAAAAATCTGGGTTTTAGTTCAAGCGTTCCATGGTTGCCTGCAAATAATGAATATTTAAGGTGTTCCGTAGAAAAGCAAATTGAAGATAAAAATTCAATGTTAAATTATACAAAGGATCTAATTAGTAAAAGAAGTAAAGGTATCGCCACTTAACAAATCACAGAATGGAAGTTGGGCCAGACATTCTAGTTAAGATTGAAAGCAGCGATATTACTTGAGATTCTAATCCCAATCTTCCAAAAAAAGAAATTTTTTATGTAAAAAACCTACTTTTGTAAAATTTTTTAATCATAAATTTTCATTTTCAAATATTTTTTATGTAATTAACCCCTTTTTTAACAAAAAAATAATTTTAAATTTTTTTATATATAATCCTGTTATGAGCATCTGGTTTAAAGACTATTCTGAAATGAACTTAGAAGATCTATCTATTGGTATTGATAAAACTCTAGGTATTGAATATCTAGAGCTAGGTGATAATTTTTTAAAAGCTAAGATGCCTATAAATGAACACACCAAGCAACCACTGGGTTTATTGCATGGTGGAGCTTCTTGTGTATTAGCAGAGAGTGTTGCAAGTTTTGCTGCATTTCTTTGTATAAATCCAGAAAAAAAGAATATTGTAGGCTTAAATTTAAATGCTAATCACCTAAAGTCTATAAAGGATGGATTCGTCTATGCAATAGCAAAACCTATACATATAGGAAAGAGTACATCTGTGTGGGATATAGAAATAACAAACGAAAATCAAGATCTAATTAGCATTGTAAAGTTTACTGCTATGCATAAAGATATTACTAAATGAAAATCATTAAAACTGCCCTACTCTTTTTTTTAGCTTGGTCAATTAATGCTGAACAACCAAAGAATATTCTTTTTGTCGGTAACAGTTATCTTTATTACAACAATAGCGTTCATAATTATGTTGAATTCATGTTGCGTGAACATTACGCCTCAGATATTGATACCAAACTATCAGCTATAGGTGGTTCTAGACTTCATCACCACAACATTGACCATCTATTGGACTTTAAAAATTTAAATCTCGATCAGCAAATTGATTTATTAATTATGCAGGGAGGTAGCGCTCAAGTAACAACGAAGGAAAATCAAGAGGAGTTTATAACTACTGCTGTAAATTATGCGAAAAAAGCACAAAATCTCGGTATTACTACTGCTCTTTACATGACACATGCATATACAAAAGCCGATAGCAGATACGAGCCAAATTTGATAAAAAAAATTAAAACAACTTATTACTCTGCAGGTGAAGCAAGCAATTCAATTGTAATTCCTGTAGGCATGGCATATGAACTGGCTTATGCTGCTAGACCTAATATTAAACTTCACCATGTAGACGGTACGCATCCAGGGCCTCTAGGTACTTATCTTGCAGCTGCAACTGTTCTTGCTTCCATAACCAAAGAGTCACCAGTAGGTCTTGAATTTAACTACTATGATTCAATAAGTAATGATGATAGAGTTTTTTTACAAGAAATGGCTTGGAAAGCCTATCTGCAAAGTAAAAAAGAGTTAAGCTTAAAATAATCAAATGACAGAATTAGCCAACATTATAAAAGAAAGCACAACCGAGCCGACCGAAAGGTTTGCATCCTTGATAGAAAAAAGAAGTAAGAGTTTAGGTAGTGTAGGTTTGGCTGTTGTCTATACAGTTGGGCATATTATTATAGCTATAGCTTGTGCAACCTTTATCTTTGATGCTCCACTTAATCTTGCAGCCATAGATGCCTTTATAGAACCAATAATAAATGGTTTTTGGTTTTATCTTTTGCATCATTATTTTAAAACCAAACTTTCAGATATCTTGCTCACAATTATCTATACGATAGGTCATATTGGTGTAGCAACACTATGTGCTGCTGTAATATTTAATGCTCCTTTAAACCTAGCTGCCATAGATGCATTTGTCGAACCAATTATTAACGCTTTTTGGTTCTACCTTTTGCATTCTTATTGGAAAAAAAATAACGTTTAAATTTTTTTCTTCCAAATAAGACATATTTGAACAAGAATTGTTATACCTATTACAGCTGTAAATATCAGGTAGTATTTGATATTGAGAGGATCTAAAACTGATAGACCCATTGGGTTATCTAATGGTAGTCTTTTATTCACTTCTGCAATCCCAGGTATTAAATGGAAAAGCACACTGCCAGTGTAAGATATTGCTTGGATATACCTAGATAAACCAAAAATACTAAATTTTTCAGAAGCCAGTCCCAACAAAATTGCAATCAATGTAAGTATTGCAAGTAGATGAGCAAGATTAAAACCACCATTTTTATAAAGCATTAAGGCTGTAGACGCAGTGATGAAAGTAGCAATTATATAAAACTTTCCCAAGAAATTATTCTTGGTTATAGAGCCTTGAGAAATAATGACAAAAACAGCAACAAATATTGCCAAAGTCCCTAAAATTGTATGTATCCAACCTATTAATGAAATCTCCATTTTCCCCCCCAAGTATTTTATTTTTAATTAGTTGTTCTAATAAAAAATTCCCAAATTTGATTAAATAAATCAATTTGGTTTTCAAATTGTATATTGTGGCCAGAATCTTTTACAACAAAATATTTAACTTCAACTCCATTCAAACAATCTGCATATGTAAATTCTGCTACCTCAAATGAACCCCAATAGATTTCTTCTTCATTTGGTGTCATTGAGCAATTAAAATTTATAGCCCAATTCTCAGCACTAGCTTTAGCAGACATAAATATTGTGCCAGCAACACCTGACCCTCCCTCAATAGGTACAAGATCATCATTTTCACCGTTAACTTGATAAACAGATAATGGAATACCAGGAACTTTCTCTCCAACTGGTTCAGATTGTTGACTTATTAAGGGAGCTATTCCTTTCAACAAATCCTTTTCTTTAGCAATTTTATTGATTATTCCAGCTCCATTTGAGATTCCAATTGCATATGTATTGTTTGTATCAAAAATAGAAGAGTTGTTCAGTTCAGTAATCATTAAATCGAAGAATTCAACGTCATCTGCATTTGTTTCACCACTTACATTCCATCTATTTTCAAAGCCTGTTGGGAATATACCGATAAATTTTCCTTCATCAATTAAGTTTAAGATTTCGGCATGACGATTCATTTCCTGTTCACCATTACCACCAGCACCATGAAAAATAAACACTAAAGGGTATTGATTTTCAACAGGATTCTGAGGGTATCTTATGTAAAACTCTCTATTTGCCGATATGTTTCCCACAGTTTGCTGAATTGTTTTGTTTTCTGTTATGTATCCTTCTACCCTTACATTAGCTTCTTTATGATGGTAACTCTGTGCTTGGCATATAAGAGTGAATAAATTTGTACCAACTTTTATTACCTCTACCTCTTCGGATCCACTTAAACCTTTATCGCCTTCCCAGTCGCCGCTTGCTGTACAATTATCTGCTCCAACACTAGACCAAGTTAAAGTAACAGTCTTAGTCACAAGTTGAGCATTCTGGTTTGTTGAAATAGTTATGAATGTCTCTGGTAAGCTTACATCTGTGCCGCTACTACCACTACCTCCACAAGCACTTAGTAAAAAGATAGAAAGAAAACAAACAATACGCATAGGTTTAATCATACTAGAGCAATAGAGTATTTACGTTAAAAGCACTAAAAATGCAGCTAATTAATCTATTCTAAAATATTGGTGGAGCCAAGGGGGATCGAACCCCTGACCTCAACACTGCCAGCGTTGCGCTCTCCCAGCTGAGCTATGGCCCCAGACCCTTTATTCTATAGAATTCTAGTAAAGTTAAAAGATGTTTAAAAGGTTGAAAAAACTAACTATTTTTAGTTAAATAGGTTTTAACGAGAGGGGAATTTCAATATGACCAAGATTAAATATTTAGTTTTATTAATGTGTGCGGTTGTTTTTTCTGTGAATGCGCAGGAATCAGCTGACAGCAATGATGTAGAAGAAGTGGTTGTTACTGGTACTCAAATTAAAGGTGCCCGTATTAACGAAGCTTTACCAGTGACAGTAATTACTGCAGATGACATCGACGATAGAGGTGTTAATTCAGGTGATGAGCTTTTAGCTACTTTAACCGAACAAGGTGTAAACCAGTTCAATGACGTTGGTTCAAATGGGGGTGGTGTTAATGCTTCCAGAGGTGACGTTGGTGCCTTTGATATTAGATCATTAGGTACTGGTAATACACTTGTACTTTTAAATGGGAGAAGAATGATTTCTACTCCTTCATATCAAACAGAAGAAGTTGGTGGTAGTTACGTTCCTGTAGCTACAGTTAACTCAAACAACATACCAGTTGCTCTTGTAGATAGAGTAGAAATTCTTAGAGATGGTGCTGGAGCTATTTATGGTTCTGATGCTGTTGCTGGTGTTGTTAATAATGTTTTAGATACAAACTTTGAAGGTTTCCAAATGAGAGGAAGATTCCAAAATTGGCAACACTTCAACAGAGATGATCACAAATTCTCTATGAAATATGGAAAAGATTTCAATGGTGGAAATACAAACGTTTCTATGTATTTCAGTTACTACCAAAGAGATAGAGTAGCTGCATCAGAAGACGAAATTATGGGTAGATGTGACTATGGCGATCTAGTGCCTGCAGAATTTGATAGTGCTTTTTACAGATGTTCATCTAACTCTGCATGGGGACAATTTGATATGAGTGGTAGTGCCGCTTATACAGATAGTTCAGGTGAATTCTTAATTAAAGCTGCTGGTGATGCAAATTGTCTATTGAATCTTGGTGGTGGTGTTTGTGCAGCTTCAGATTCTTCTGGAAATTATACACACAACTGGAATGGACAAAGAGATATATTAGGTGCTGTTCAAAGACATAATACGTTTGTTTTCTTAAACCATGACCTTGGTGATGGAAGAGAATTATTTGCTGAGTGGGGACAATACAAAAGTGAATATAACGGTAATAGACACTCCGTATCTCATTTCTCATCAGTAAAATTTGTTGTGCCTGCTACAAACTTTTATAACTTTACAGGTAAAGCTTTACTAATGGATAACTATAGATTTGTAGATGCTGGGGCAAGAAATGTAGATAACGATAAAGAAACTAATAGGTATCTTGTTGGTTTAAGAGGAGTAACTGATTCTGGATGGGATTGGGAGTCTGCAGTATCTTATTCAACAGCAGAAGCTTTTGATGTTACTCATAACAGAGTATCCAACACACTTCTAGACGGTTTGCTTCATAAAGAAGGACCTGGTGCATACAACCCATTTAATGGTGGTGGTGTTTATCAAACTGGTTTTGTCTCTCATAATCCAATTGACTATACGCCAGGCAATATAGAAGATGCGATTGTAGATGCATACAGATACAACGAAAGAACTATGACTACAGCAGACTTTAGATTTTCTAAGCCTGATGTCTTCTCAATTAAAGGTGGAGATGTTGGTATGGCTTGGGGTCTTGAGGCAAGAAATGATACTTTCTTAGATGATAGAGACCCAAGATTAGATGGAACTATTGTCTTTACAGAAAGAAAAACAAGTGGTCAGCTTTCAACAAGTGCTGGTGATTCATATCCATATGTTTCTGACTTAGCTAATAGTAGCCCTACTCCAGATAGTGATGGTGGTCGAAATGTTAACTCAGTATATATTGAATTTGATATTCCTTTAGTAAGCCCAGAAATGAATATTCCTGTTGTTGAGCAATTTGACTTACAGCTTGCATACAGACAAGAAGCTTATTCAGACTTTGAAGGTACTGGTGTACCTAGGGTAGCTTTTGGTTGGAGAGTAAATGATCTAGTGAAAATTAGAGGTTCACAACAAGATACATTTAGAGCTCCAAACATGATTACTATTAACGAAAGCATGGTCGTTAGAAACAACACAAGAAACGATGCTGCAACAATTTATGCTGCATCACTTGGTGCTGATACTGATGATTCAGATGGTCGTTATAGTGTTCAGAGACAAGCTATGGGTAGTTCAAAACTAACCGCTGAAGAATCTCAGAACTCAACTGTTGGTCTTGTTATAGAACCTACAGATAATCTAACAATTACTTATGACGTATGGTCAATTGATTCTACAAATACAATTGGTTTATTCGGTGAAGAAAACCATATGTTGTTAGATCTTTTCTTAAGACTTCAATCAAATGATATTAATAACTGTGGTGCTGTGATTAGTAACCCAGCAGTTGTTAGACAAACACCTGATAATCCTGCTTCATTCTTAGCAGCTGGTCTATGTCCATTTGGTTTAGCAGAAAGAGTAGAAGATAACTATGCAAACTTGAATGATAGGGCTGTTGAAGGTAATGATTTAGGTGTTTATTACGATATGGACACAGCAATCGGTAAGTTCTCATTCAAACATCAAGTTTCTATGTTAACTAAGAGAGAGCAAAAATATGGTGAGACTTTATCAACATTAGATGCTGCTATGCAATCAGGATTCTTGCCTGTCACAGCAATAGATGGTTTTGGTGATATTCTTACTGTTAATGGTTCTCCAAAAAGAAAATCATATACATCACTAAGATTTAGACGTGGTGATTGGGCACTTGGTATTAACCAAAATGCTAGAAGTACAGTTTATGAAGATAGAACTATTTCTAGAGCAGGCTCAATGTGGGCTGTAACACCTTTCAAAACAATGAATGTGTACAGCGACTACTACACTAACGTTAATGATGGTGATTTAAGAATAAGGTTAGGTGTGAATAACTGGCATGATAGAAGAGCTCCTTTAGCTTCATCTAGAATGGGTTACTTTGAAGATTTAGATAACAATCTAAGAAGAAACTTTTATTTAGACTTAAGACTTACTTACTAAATTTAATCTTATAAGGCGCGATTAATTTCGCGCCTTTTTTTATGAAAAATTTGACCAATCCAAAATCAATAGGTTTTTTTGTTGGTCTTATTTTTTTATTTTTTACCTTACTAACCTCTCCTCCACCTGGTTTATCAGAATCTGGATGGCTCGTTACTGGAGTAGTCTTGCTCATGGCAAGTTGGTGGGCAACTGAAGCTATCCCACTCCCTGTAACTGCACTTATACCTCTGGCTCTGTTTCCTTTGTTGGGAGTGTATGACTTTAGTGATGCGAGTAATCCTGCAAAAAGTGCTTTCACTAAAGTAGCAGCACCGTATGCACATCCAAATGTATTTTTATTTTTAGGGGGCTTCATCCTAGCTTTAGCTATAGAGAAGGTTAATTTACATAAAAGAATAGCTCTTAAAATGCTTCTCTCAATAGGCACAGATGCCAAATACTTAATTGGTGGCTTTATGCTAGTTAGTGCTTTAATTAGTATGTGGATCATGAATACCTCAACCACATTAATGTTGCTACCAATAGGATTGGCAATCGCAGGTGTAGTCCGAAATACAACTTCTTTAGATAAAGATTTTAGAAATTTTCAAACAGCTCTGCTATTAGGTATTGCATATGCAGCAACCATAGGTGGCATGGCTACACCAATTGGTACTGGACCAAACATTGTAGTTATAAGCCTAATACAAGAACAAGGTTTAGATGTCACATTTGATCAATGGATGCTTCTGGCAACTCCAATATCTGCAATTATGTTGTTGGTTGGGTGGTGGCTGTTAACACATATTATTTTTCCAATAAAAATAACAGGAAACGAGGATACTAAAAATTCATTGCAAAAAATGTACCTTGATTTAGGAAAAATTAGTGTAGATGAAAGAAGGGTCTTAATTATATTTATTCTTACGGCTCTGGCTTGGATGACAAGAGATCTGCTTGATGATTTCTTTTTATTTCAAGGACTCACTGATTATGGCATTGCAATAATTGCAGCCCTTGCAGTTTTCATTACAAGATCTAGTACAGGTTCAGGTTTAATTGAGTGGAATATAACTTCAAAACTACCTTGGGGTATATTGATTCTATTTGGGGGTGGCCTATCAATGGCTAATGCGATTATGGATTCAGGTCTTGGTAAATGGATTGGTGGCTTAATCCCTGAGATAAATGCTGTATTGCTAATCTTGCTTATTGTAGCCTTGATAGTTTTTCTTACAGAACTTACAAGCAACCAAGCTACAACAGCAACATTTGTTCCAATTATGATTATCTTAGCTACAGCAGAGGGAAATTTATTACCAGATGGTTCCAATAATTTAAGCCTTGTTGCTCAACTTGCCATACCAGTTGCTTTAGCATCAAGCTGTGCATTTATGCTTCCAGTTGCTACCCCTCCAAATGCAATAGTTTATGGTTCAGAAAAATTTGGTATTACTGAAATGATGAGAGCAGGATTATATATAAATATAGTAGGCATAATTGTTGTAACTCTATTTTCAGCCTATGTGTTACCATTAATTTTCTAAATGATTAGATTAATATTACTAATATCAGGTTTTGCTTTCACTCAATCAAGCCTAATAGATTACTCTCATCCATATCATCCAACTTATACCCAGTCAGGTATCGTTGTATCACAAAATTATCTATCTTCTGATATAGGAGTAGAGATATTGAATAAAGGTGGTAACGCTGTTGATGCAGCTATAGCAGTGGGTTTTTCTTTAACGGCTACATTGCCTAGAGCAGGAAATATTGGTGGTGGTGGCTTTATGCAAGTATTCATTACAAAAGATAAAACAATTCTGACAATTGATTTTAGATCTATGGCTCCTGAATTAGCTACCAGAGAATTCTATCAAAATGCCATCAGAGAAGATGATGATGTAACTAGAAAAGGGTTTAAAGCTATAGCTGTACCAGGAACTGTAGCTGGGCTTTTTAAAGCTCACGAATTGTATGGATCTTTACCAATGATAGACCTCATACAACCAACAATTACTTTACTAGAAAAAGGTGTCCCAATTACTCAAGATTTATATTTAGCTATTAACAAAGGCAGATACATTAAAAATGATCCTGAATCTAATAAGATTTACAAAGAAAACCTTACATTAAATGGTAAATTAAAAAACCCAGACCTTGTTGCAACTCTTAAAGCAATACAAAAAGAAGGTAGAGATGGTTTCTATAAAGGTTCAATTGCAGACCTTATCCATGATCAAATGGTTAAGAATAACGGTCTAATTAGAAAATCAGACCTAGCGAACTATAAAGTTAATTTATATTCGCCAATTGGGACAAGTTACCGAGGGAAAAAAGTTTATGCTATGGGAGCACCTTCAGGTGGTGGTGTAGTAATCTTAACCGCTCTAAATGTTCTGGAGTGCTTTCAACTGTCACAATTAACTCCTAATAGCGCACAAACATACCACCTGCTAGCAGAGGCCATGAAATTTGGACATCATAACAGGTCAAAATACGTTGGCGATCCTAGTTTTTTTGAGATTCCATATGACATGCTCTTATCTAAAGATTTAGCATGCGATAAAGCAAAAAGAATTAATTTAAAAGAGGCCTCCTCTCCAAAAAAAACAGCACGAACTGGAGATGAGATAAATAATTCTTACAAAGAATCAAAAGATACTACTCATTACTCCATTGTAGATAAAGATGGTAATGCAGTTGCTGTAACTTATACATTAGGTTATTCGTTCGGTTCTGGTGTAACAATTCCCGGTACTGGAATTCTCACAAACAACCAAATGAATAATTTTGCTCATAGTTATGGTGTGAAAGATTCTTACTTCAGAAGTAGTTCCCCTGCTAATAAGCTTGACCCATTAAAGAGACCAATGAGCACAATGTCTCCTGTTATGGTATTTGATTCTAAAGGTAACCTTGAATTAATAACAGGCTCTCCAGGTGGTTCACAAATTCCAGGTGTCATATTGCAAGTTCTAATTAACAACATTGAATTTAATTTAGATATTGGCGCAGCTACAATGGTGCCAAGAATACACCAAGATTCTCAAAGTTTAAGTATGGAATATGAAAAATTTCTGAGTGAAGATACCTTAAGAATTCTTCGTTCTTATGGACATAAATTAAAAATTTCTGACACTATGGGCAGCACACAGAGTATTGAAATTAAAGATGGCGTTAAATATGGTTATGCTGACCTAAGAAGACCAGATGCCAAGGTTAGTATTCAGAAATAGCACTTAAAGAATTTTTTAAACGTTCAATTACTACTTGTTTATCAATTAAATAAATTGTTGCATTTAATTGTGGTGACTTCGCCCTTCCAAGCAAGGCTACTCTGAGAGGCAGTCCTATTTTTGGCATAGGTAGCTCTAAATCTTCTTTAGCACAGCTTATGATTGCTTCAATAGATGCCTCATTCCATTCATCTAGTGCTTCAAGTTTCTTTATAAAATACTCTATTACAGGTTTTGCATTAGATAAGTGCTTATCAAAATCTTCTTGATTATATTCATCAAACTTTACTATAAAGGGTTTTATAAAATTTGATATTTCATCCAATGTGTTTCCGCTCCCCTTACATAGTTCTAGTAAATAGTGTGCATCATGATGGTCTTTAAGCGTGTAACCATTTATTTTGTTAAAAGTTTCAATCATTTCTAATAATTCTGATTTTTCCTTATTAACAATATGGCCCTGATTTACAAAATTAAGTCTTTCAATATCAAAAACAGCTCCAGCTCTCTGTATATCTTCAACAGCAAAAATTTCAATCAATTTTTCCATAGTAAATATATCTTCTGTTGTGTTTGACCAACCAAGTTTAGCCAACATGTTTAGTAGAGCCTCTGGTAAGTACCCTGCTTCTTTATAAGCCATTAAATCTGTCGCAGCATGTCTTTTTGATAACCTTTTTCTGTCTTCACCTAAAACAAGAGGTAAGTGTATGTAATCAAAACCTTTATATCCTAGAGCCTTAACAATATGAATTTGTTTTGGTGTATTCGGCAAATGGTCTTCGCCTCTGATTATGTGAGTTACCTCTTGGTAATTATCATCTATTACATTACAAAAATGATAGGTTGGAGATTTATCGCTTCTTAAGATAACTAAATCGTCTAATTCTTTATTAGGAAACTCAATATCTCCATAAACTAAATCTTTTACAAGTATTGAGCCCTCTTTATTAATTTTAAGTCTTATTGCCCCATCATCTTCATAAGCCTTACCCTCTTCTATTAGTCTTTTTGCTTCTTTTTGATACACATCAAATCTATCACTCTGTTTAATTGGATTTTGATCAGGATTAAGCTTGATCCAATCAAGACCATCCATAATTGCATCTATATATTCATCTTTAGATCTTTCTTTATCAGTATCTTCAATACGAACTAAAAAAGTGCCTTTATTTTTTTTTGCAAAGACATAATTAAACAAGGCAGTTCTAACACCACCTATATGCAAATATCCTGTTGGACTTGGTGCAAATCTAGTTACAACTTTCATAATTTACCAATTTATTTCTTTATCTGTTTTTTTTCTCAACACTTCTAAAAATTTATTATGCTCAGACGTATCATTTTCGTTGGCATTGAAACTACAAAAATGTACTTGTTCTGTTTGTTTAATTTCTTCTTCGTTTGTTTCTGCATTTTTTGATTCAGATAAATCAAAAGTTACTTGCCCACCAGTTAGATTTAAATAAGTATCAGCTAAAATTTGTGCATCAAGCAATGCTCCATGATATGTTCTGTCATAACCAGATATACCTAGCCTCATTGAGAGAGCATTTAAATTATTTCTTTGCCCTGGGAAAGCTTTTCTAGCATGTATCAAAGTATCATACACTGAACATATATCTCTTATGTCTTTAACTTCATGATCCATCAGCTTTAATTCGTGATTGATGAAACCTATATCAAATTCAGCATTATGTATAACTAACTCCGCTCCTGTTATAAATTTTATAAATTCATCTGCTACTTCTTTAAATTTTGGAGCATCTTTAAGCTGTTCATTAGAAATATTTGTTATCTCTGCAGCTCCTTCACTCATCTCCTTTCCATCAGGGTTTAAATACGTCTGATACAATTCACCAGTTTTGTTCCTTCCAATAATTTCTACTGCCCCAATTTCAACAACTCTATCACCAGCATTAAAATCTAAACCCGTTGTTTCTGTATCAAATGAAATTAATCTCTTAGACATTCTCTGTTCCTAAATTAGCAAGAAGATCAGCTCTTTCATTGCCAGGATCTCCGGCATGTCCCTTCACCCAGTGCCACTCAACGTTCATCTTTTCATTTAAATCTGATATTTGAATCCACAATTCTCTATTAGCAACTGGCTTTTTTGCAGCAGTTCTCCAATTATTTTTTTTCCAGTTGTGAATCCACTCTGTTATGCCTTGTCTAAGGTAATTAGAGTCTGTATAAAGCTCTATTAGCTCAGTCTTATCTCTCAAGTATTTAAGAGCTTCTAGTGCCGCTTGCATTTCCATTTGATTATTAGTTGTTTCAGGATTCCCACCATATAAGTCTTTTTCATAATCTGCTGTTTTTATATATACGCCCCATCCCCCAACTCCAGGATTACCTTTGCATGCTCCATCTGTATAGACTTTTATTGACATAAGTGTTTATTATAAATTAATGAGTATCTTTCATATACCTGCTTATACAGATAATTACATATGGGTTATGCAATCCGGTTCTGATATATCCGTTATAGACCCTGGAGATGCTTCACCTGTCTTAGATCACATAAAGAAAAATGATTTAAATCTTGTAGATATTTTGCTTACTCATCATCACTTTGATCATGTAGGTGGAACTCTCCAACTTAAGCAACAGATTAGTGGCAAAGTTTATGGTCCTTTTGGGGATATTGAAGGTGTTGATATACATGTCGCAGAAGATGATAGGATCGAAACATTAGGTTATGAATTTTCTGTATTAGAAACACCGGGCCACACACTTGACCACATAGCCTATATTGAGAATAAAAAAAAATTAGTTTTTTGTGGTGATACTTTATTTTCAGCAGGCTGCGGCAGAGTATTTGAAGGAACATTTGAACAAATGCATAATTCTATTCAGAAATTAAATCAATTAGATTCAGAGACAATAATTTATTGTGCTCATGAATACACTCAATCAAATCTAAAATTTGTAAACTCTATGATGAATGATGATTTCATCAAACAATATGCATCAGAGGTAAATCAAAAAATTCAGGATGGTTCTATTTCCTTACCAACAAAATTGAAATTAGAAAGAAAAATAAATCCCTTTCTTCTGGATAATCTGCCTACAGATTTAAAAAGTCTAAGCCCTTTAGAACAATTTACAGAGCTAAGAATAAGAAAAGATAATTCCTAAAAAAAA
>CEOK01078762.1_pt1 | contig 23030 bp, 34 predicted proteins | sample 427001 | NCBI WGS metagenome assembly CEOK01 (sample SAMEA2591108, study PRJEB7988) | marine metagenome | isolation source: saline water (ENVO:00002010), including | reverse complement strand
TCTACTAACTCTATTTACCGTATATGGAATATCATAACCTTCACTATTCCAACCTGTTAGTATATCACTATCTTGAATCAGATCCAAGAATGCTTGTAACATATCTTCTTCTTTTTCAAAGAGTACACATTCCTGTCCCCATTCCTTAGTCTGTTCTTTTGCCTCCTCCATTGTCAAAGTCTTTGGCGGAACTGCTAAAGTTATCAAAGCATCAAGCCATTGTAAATGTACAGTAATAGCAGTGATAGGCATAAAAGGATCGCTTGGGTCAGCAAATCCTCTTTCGGGATCAAAATCTGTTTCGATGTCAAAAAATGCTACATTAAGTTTAGGAGCATCTTGATTGAGATAGTTTTCACTCAAACATTGGAATATAGGATTGATGTCACTTTCAAAAAGTTTTCTTTTATTGTTTATTGCTAGTTCTTTGCGAAAGTCTTTAGTATTTCTTGAAACAATACGCGAGATTGGATCACCATAGATGCTTCTGTGTTTACCTTTCGGATCGTCATAATAAAAAGTATATTTTACAGGATGTTCTTGGAAAATTCTTTTACCATCAATTCGTTCTACTACTCTGATGATGTCAGAATCTCTGTCAAAATAGGCGTCTACGTAACTCATTCAATCTCCATGTTGCTTGTGGCCAACAAAACCATACTACATGCCCGCCATTTGGCATAGGGCGTTATTAACTTATATATCTACTTGTCTTTTCCAACAGTAGTAACAAGAGTTTCAAGGTCTTCAAATTCATCAGCAACTTTATACCAATCACCTTTGTGTGCTACCTTAATTGCCTTGTTAATCAATGCTGTCTTTACGTTCAATTCTTCTGAAACTGCTTTTACTGTTTCTTTAAGACCTTCTTGAAGATCATTAATTTCCTGTAAAACAGTGGCTCCTTCATTTACTAGTCTTTCTAGCTTTGCCTTTTCGTCTTGTCCATAAACTCTATCACTCATAATATTCTCCTAGTGTTGCCTAATTATAATGTATTTTTGTTGATTTGTCAAGTAAAATTTAACCATTTTGTAATAATTTTTGGTAGGCTTCTTCAAAACCTTCTGAATGTATATATGCTTCTTCATTATGCCAAAGTCTTTTTAAGTAGGAATCGTTCATTGAAATAATATCGGCGTCAGACCAATTATGGCAACCTAAATGACCTTTTATCATCCAAAATCTTCTATATGCTTCTTTTCTAAACTCTGGGCTCATTTTACAAATGCGCCAATCCTTCCGTGGATGTCTGGATAATCTTTAAATGTATATCCGACTGGAGGAGTTGTATCTTGTCCTTCCCATACTGGAATAAATTCTGTTATTTGATCGTCAAAGTCTGTGTTTTGTCTTAAATGGACTTCTATCAATTTGTCACCTATATATTCGCAGTTCAAGTGTTCTTTGTTTATAAAAGTATTTAATATAATATCAGGAGCAGGAATATGTTTGTGAATCTTTAACCACTTGTCCCATTTTGTAAAAGTATCTTCTGATTTGAATCCTTCTACACATAATACTTGATTACCAAATTTATAATCTACAGAATAATGTCTTCCCTCAAACCATTCACACCAAAAGTAACCTAATGGTAGATCAATAGTTTGTTTTTCTATCCAAAGTTTTTGTGCTCCTAATCCTAAACCCATTGCGTTGACACAAGGACGTACTATATAATAATCTGGTTTGGGAACATCCATTCCTGTTGGTCCACAAACATAACCCATCTTTCTTGAAAGTATAAGTTTATCTAATACCCACAATTCGTCTGGATCTATTGTTTGCCATGAGATATCCTCAGGATGGTCAGGATATTCTCTGTCTAGGTTTCGTCTTCCGTCTTGTATTGCCATTCGTCCGTGTGTCCTACTGACCATTTTGGTGTGTTCTCCACTGTGTAATTCTGTGTACACACTTTGAAATCAGGTTGCTTTTTATTTGAAGGCACTAAACTTTGATCTGTGAATATAACTCTGTTATTTGGTTGAGCGGCAAATTGTCCGTTATTTAATTTAATAATGTTGAAAGATTTATGTTCAGGATCGTGTTCAGAAAAGTTAGTGTCTATTAGGCTTTTATCTCTATGTGCGTTGTCAACGGTAAAAAGATATTCACCCTTGTGCATTTTTTTATCTTTTCCAAAAAATTCACAGTCGCAAAGCATAGATTTCTTTATAACTGTTATATCATAATCAAAACAATCCCATATTTGTAAAACGTCAAGCGGAAGTTGATTATCTTTATCATAATCTTCCTTCCATACAAATGCTGATATAGGAAGTTTGTCAAATAAAGCACCATAGTCTGTAAGTAAAGTTTCAAAATAAAGTGCTTTACCCATTGTGCTCTTAACAGTGATCCAAAGCCCAGGAGTTAATTCTCCATGTCCTTTTTCTAGATCATATAGATACTCTTTTTTTACAAATACTGGTACAATTGGGGTGTTGTGAACTAAAAAAGACATATCAAAAGTATTTATCTGATATTGATTTTTGGTTACTTACAGTGGTCGCATTTACAACCTGTACATATATCGTTATGACATTCTAAACACTCTGTATCACAATGACATGGGTGATCACATTTTTCGCATTTACAAGTATTTTCCATAATATTCTCCTAAGTTTTAACGTTCTTAGCCTTACCACGTCTTTCCGCATTAGGATCTTTTCTACGCTTACGAGAGGCAGAAGTTTTTCTTTTCTTCTTGCCCATAGAGTATGCCTTAGAGGCTGGTAAACACTTTGGCTTTCCTTCACCTTCACTACGTCCGCCACATGATCCACGAACTTTTCCGTCTGGACCAAATCGAACCCATTTTTGTTTAAACCATTTTTTAAGATCTTCGTGTAGATCCATCTCTTCTGAAAATACAAGATCACCACAGTTCACACAATAATCAACATGTTCTCTTTTAACACAATTAGGAACACGTTTTCCGAACATTGTTTTCATGCCCTTCTTTTCGTAACCCTTCCAACAGCGTGTGCCTTCAATCATTTCATGATTTTCTTTGTAATAAGGATTTTCTGGATCAGCATCGTTAGATTCATCTGGCCACCAATCTAATTCAAACTTCTTACCACTAGCAAACATGTCTTTCATGCCAAGTATTCTTTTTTCATACTCTTCTGGCACTGGTTCTGCTCTACCATATACTACATCTAAACAAAAATTCAAAGTCACAGCGTTGGCAGTTAGACTTCCACATCTAGCACCAACTTCGTTCTTTAAATGATCAATCAAGATACTGCCAGAACATTTAGCAAGTTCGTCTGACATATCCTCATCTACTTCTAGATCTATGTAACTATAAACAAAATCATAGTGTGGTGCTGGTGAACCATGTAATATGTATTCATCCTTACAAACTACTCTTTTGAATCCGTCAATATTATGCCAAACAGCCTGTTCGTTTGTAAACTCATCGGGCTTTCCGAAATGTTTTTCTAGGTATTGTGAATAAGAAACGGCTTCGTCATGATCCCAGTTATCGTAACTTGGAGTATCTGCGTTTTCAATGATGTTTATTAGCTGTCTTAGTTTCACTTGCTCTTGTTACCCCAGTTCTTAGCACCTTTTTTACGGCACTGAACTAGAGCACCAGAGGCATAGGCGCTAGGCCAAACTTTGTATCTGGACTTTACCTTGTGATAACAAGCGTCTTGTTTTTCAGCAAGGATGTCAAATTCTTCTTCTGAAATTGGTTTTCCAACAGATTCCAGTAGTGTTTTATACTTTCTTGTTTTGTTAAGTTTTTCCTGAAGATAACTTTCGTATGTTTCTGCGGTTTTGTCACTATAACGTTTATCTCCAGCCTGCATTCTTTTGAAAGCAGGAGTATTTAATTTTTTGTCTGCGGCTGATACATTCATTTTTTCAGGTTGTCCAAATACACCCATGTCATCTAGCTCATCGTTCATAAACTGTACAGGATCACCATCTCTACCCTTTTGAGTGCCATATGGCATATCACCTGAACTTGAAAAATAATCAAACAAGTCTTGATATAACGGAGTATCATATACATCCATCAAATCTTCTGATGCTCTTAGTTTTGCGAATTCTTTTGGATGCTTCATAAGTATGGATTTTACTTCGTCGTCCATCATACCTTCTTTAACTTTTTTCTTTGCTTTATCTTTTACTGCTTTTTTCATTGGCTCTTTTTTATCGCCATCGCCGTCAATATCAATGTAATCTGGTTTTGCTTTTTTAGCTTCGGTCATTTCGTCAAACTTCATTTCATAATCCAAGTAATGATATACTGAACCTATGTAATCTGCGGCTTTTGTAATTTTAGATTGAACCCAACCTTCAATACCCTCTTGCTCAGTTACACCCTTCATCATTTCGTGTAGCTTGATAGAGTATTTGGCTATTTTATATAGATCTGATCTAGCCATCTGTACTTCATGATCTGCTTCTGCTTTGTAAGCCAGCGTTGCTAAATCTTCTTTAAGGTCCTTTTCTCTCATTTTGCTTCCTTTTTAGTATTTATCTCTTAATGGTCTTACCGCCCATTAAATTGCTACTTATATCTAATGCGTTTTTAGCTGTTCCATCCTTGTTTTTCTTTTGTGGAGCTTGTGGTAAGCCATTTTTACCCTTAGGTCTATGTCCATAAGCCATTTTAGGGTTGGCTACACTAGCAATATTACCTGCTTGTGTTGCTCCTTGTGTAGCGTATTCCTTAATAATTTCCCTAACTAACATAGTATTATTTACCTTTCTTTTTACGTCCTGACTTCATATTTGCCTGCCAGTGTGCCATCCTGCTACGTTCTCCTGTGCTGTTTTTAGCTATTTTACGTAGTTGTGTAACACTAGCACCCTTAGGAATACCAACACGTTTGCTTAGACCTTTACGTCCTTTTTTCTTACCGTCAGCAAAGTTTTCCAGTGATATCCTAAGTCTATATGACCCTTCTATATTTTCATCAAAGTGTGTATCATTATATCCGTCGGCGTCTTGGACATCATATCCCATGCGTTTTAAATTTCTCATCATGTATTTTTTTTCTTTTTCACCACCATAAAACTGTAGCATAATATCCGGTTTATCTTTTTTCACTGCTGAGTCTATTCCCTGCTGTGTAATATTAGCCATGTTCGTACCAATTTTATACCAGTCATATCCATTTTTCTTTTTCACTAACACAGACCTTTGCGGATTTGCTATTAAATTTCCTTCATTCATAACTTGTAATATGTATTCTAATGTAAAAGGAAGTTTAGCAACTGTAATGCTTTCCATCTGAAGCATTTTAAGTATGTCATATCTATGATGTCCGTTTACTATTCTATTATGGCAGTCCACTACGATAGGACTAAATCTTCCATCTAATATTTTGTAAAGTTGTTTTTTATGATTTTCTTTTAATCTTTCTTTTTGAACTGGAACTATATCCTCAACATTAACAGTTTCCATTGAATGTGGTAAATTATCAAGATGTTTTTTTCTAATTTGCGGTAATTCGTTTCTTGAATAAGATTCTTTTCCTAATCCTGTAATTTTTTTACCTTGCTTACGCTTCTTCATGTTTGTAGCTATTGCGTAAATTGCTCCTTCTGGATCCATTCCTCTTTCTTTTGCCCAATTTCCTATAGACTTTTTAGCCTTAGGTTTGTCTTTAATCTTGTCTGCTGTTTTATGTATACTCTTGATAGAGCCCTTGCTCATTTTAGCTTCGCTCATGTATTGTTTTAAATTTTTAACTGTTCTTTCAAATTTGTGATCCTTGTGTTTAAATCCTACACCACCTGCGGCTTCCCATTTTTCTATGTTTTTGCCAAAGTCATCTATTAGTATATTTGGAGTGCCGTCTGGTTGAGTAGCATGTACAGATTTATTTGAAGTTATAATAACTTTGCTTGGTGGAAAAGCAGATAGATTCTTTTTGACCCATTCACGCTTGTGAGGTTCAGCGTTAGGATCATTTGGAAGTGGAGCACTTAATATATTGTATTTTCCTTTTAGGTCTTTTATCAAACTTAATAGATTCATTGCGTTTGAAGTTACCGGAATATTCAACCAAAAATCTTCTTTGTCTCTAATTTTCTGTAATGCGCCATCTAAATCTTTTATTTGTCTCCAGTCTTTACCTACAAGTTTTTTCCAAGCACCAAAGAAATCAGCTAGTACGCCATCCATATCTACGTACACTTCGCTCTCGCTACTTAAATCCTTTGTTGTAACTTCATCAGTCTTTTGAGAAAGCTGTTTAGCTCTGAGATTTCTACCTTTAAGTCCTACACCCTTATTAGCATCTCTTGACTTTGTAATCTGTTTTAAAACCTTATCACCGATAGCTGTTCCTGCTCCTGTTGCTCCTAGATGTGATGGGTTTTTTGCTATCTTAGGTAAAACACTTGTAGCAACTCTAGCGGCAGTTCCCACTGCGGCAGGAATAATAGGAAGTAATTCATCTAATCTTTCTGACTCAGCCATCCCTAAATTAAATAAAACATTGGTCTTAGAGCCACGTACTTTTTTAGGATGTTTTTTTGGCTTACCTTTACCTAATCCTAGTTTCTTTACGTTCATGTATTCACCGCCAACAGGAACATCCTTGGTTGCGTTTTGTTTGGTAATGATACCAACTCCAGCCGCTTCTTCCTTTACTTTGAAATCACTGAATTTCATTTTCCGTCTAACCTGTTGTTTATTACGTCCCAGTTTACTATCTTAAATATGTTTTGTAAATACTTTTTCTTAGCGTCTTTTGCCGGAATATAATCAGTAAAACTGTGTTCCCACATATCTATAGGCATTAATATATCTGTTTTATAGCTTTGGTTCGGAGTAGTCTTTAAATCACCGTTCTTTGATAGGTAGACCCAACCACTACCTTGTATGCCCATTGCTAAAACTACTACACTATTTTTGAAAGTGTTATAGTCTTCGTGATTTTTTTCAATTAAGTTTTTGATTGCTCCTGTTGGAGAATTTGATCCGGATGGTTTTTTAAGTTGTGACCAAAACAAATTATGTAACATTGCTCCGCCATAATTGAATTTAGGATCACCTTCTTGGTTATTGTACCTATTTACATATCCTTTAGATAAAACGTTGTAATGATATTCTACATTATCTTTAGAAAGCACAGGAGCAAGATCTCCAGTTTTATACGGAAGTTTAGCTAATTCTAACTTGTTTTCTATTGCTTCAAAAAGATGTTTTATTTTCATTTCTTACGTCCCCTAAATTGTATTGGACCATTTAGGTAGGGTTTTGAAAACCAAAGTTTAAACCAATCTCTATCGCCTGGTTTAACACCTAGACGTTTTTCTTTTTGTTTTAGAGCGTCAGCTGTAAAACTCATGTTTTCTAAACTTACAGGTTTGTAACCTTTGAATTCATGTATACCAGCAAGTTTTTGAAGAGTTTTTATGTCCATTATCTCTCCATGTCTAGTTTAAATTCAAAGCCTAAATTTTTAAAAAGCTGTGCGGCTGTTTTAGCACTTCCTAATGCTTTTTTCATAAGTTCTTGATTTTCCTTTTCTTGATTATCGAAGAAACGTATAAATTTATTTGCTGTCTTTGGAGATACAAACATTTTGCCTCCAACTGATATTTCATCTTTGCCTGCGTTCCAACTCAAAGGAAAAGGTCTTCCATCTGTCCTTGCGGCAATGTTATTTAATACATCTATCTTTGGTTTTTGCTGTTTGACTTCTAGTTCTTGTAAATCTTCTTCAACAGGATCAACACCTAGTGCTCCTTGTAATTGACGCATCATTTTTTCCGCACTTGGTTGAGCTTTTTGTGCCAGACCAGAAGTAAATTTTTGTAGGTCATTATCTTGAGCAAACTGCCTTAACTTTGTAGCACTCATTCCGGAAGCACCAGGATCGTCAGCGTTTCTTTGAAGTCTTACATAATTTAACTTATCAAATTTAAAAGGGAATTCAATTGGACCTTTTTTTCCATCAAATACTCCATTGTAATTTTTAAGTATGTTGAATAACTTATCTTCACCTTCTAAGAATGTAATTTCATTATAACCTAATCTATATAATTGATTTGCCGCTGTTGCTATTGTTTTTGCTAATCTGATCTGTATTCCGTCAAAACTTTTTTGTGCCCACTCTAATTTTTCTTGTGGTGCTAAAGGATCGTCTGGTAGTTTTGATGGTCGGTCAGTTAAAAAAAGGAAAGGATCACCTTTTTGTTCTTTTATTTTATTAACTAGTCTTTCATGCCCAATGGTAGCTGGATTAAGTCTACCTAAAGCAAAGACGGCCGTTTTACGGTCTTCGAATATTTGTCTCAGGTGCACTTTGTAACTCCTTATCAGGATTTCGTTCGTGATCCAAAACCCTGTCTTTTAATGATTTTACTTCCTCCGGAGTCATTAAATCAGTGGGTGTTTTATCTATGTCATATTTTATAACATAATGATTAATACCTTTATGAATCATAGGATCCATATGACCTTGAATCACTTTTTCATTCTTCTCTGCTCTTATTTTTTCCATACACGGAAGATAATATTTTCTATAAAACATATCGTCATTAAGCAAATGAAAATGAACGTCATCTACTACATCGTAGGGCATTTTATCTTCTATTTCTTTATTAAAAATTTCAAATATTTTCATTTACCATTTCCTACATGACCAATATCTAGCTTTTGTTCTTGGTCCTGGATTATCACAGTTATGTCTAGCACGGAAACTTCTTCTACGTGCCGGATTAGATTTTTTAATTTTCATGTTAGGGTCACCAAAGTTTACTTTTTTAACATTTTTTGTCTTTGGATCTTTAACATATACTTTGAACTTTTTTACATCGCCACGCATTGGTTTGCCTAGCTTTACCTTACGTCCTTGATATTCTGCTTCGTCCATGATCTCATCTTCGTTGTACCACATGTCACCATAGTTATTATAGAAATCATCTCCGTCATATGTTTCTTCGTCTAAACTAATACCAGCAAGGTCTTTGATTCTATTAACTTTATTTGTATGGTCTTCGTCCATATCTAGCATATTCGCGGCTTTTTCAACTGTTTCTTCATCAACACTACCCATAATTTTTCGAAAGTCATTAAGCATGGCACTAGTAATCGGCATTTCATCTATGTACTGTAATGCTCTTCCTGAAACTTTGTCTTGACCATGTTTTTTAATAAGTGCTTCGTATTCACCTTTTTCGACTGTATCAAGGTCAACACCAGAACTTAAATAAAAGTCAAACATACCGTCTGCTAAATTTCTTGCATCTGCACTTTTATATTGGTTATATCTTTCATACCAACGTTTTAATGGAGAATTCTCAGAGCCAGATCCGCCATCGTTCGGAGCAAATTCTTTCATTCTATCAACTTCGGTAGTTTTTTTATTCTTTTCTGCTTTGCTGTACTTGTCCTTAATACGCCCTAACTCTTCCTGACTAGCACCGTCGCGTCCTGCCTGAGCCGCTTTTTTCATATATTCTTTTCCGTGCTTTTTAACACCAGTATAGTACTGTAAACCGCTTTCTTTTAAATAATCTTTAAATGTTTTCGACATGATGACACCTTGTATACGTTATTATAAAGTATTTATCAATATATGTAAATACAAAAGTTAGTTTGAGATAAGTAGAACCTAAAAAGGATACGCTTATGTTACAGCACAAGCATCTGATAGTTAGGTCAGAAGTAAAGAATCCACCTAATAACGAACATCAAATAGTAGGTTGGGCAAAAAATTTAATAGAGTCAATAGGCATGAGAATTATGCTCGGTCCCTACGCAAAGTATTGCGATATGGAGGGAAACAGAGGTATTACCTGTGTTACTGTTATTGAAACAAGCCATGTTGCTATACATGTTTGGGATGAATGTAATCCTGCGTTAATTCAACTAGATGTTTATACGTGCGGTCCTTTAGATATACAAAAAGTATTTGATGCCTTACAGCAGTTTGGGCCAGAAAAAGTTGAATATAAGTTTTTGGATAGAGAAAAAAATTTAAGCTCTCTTTAAGATCCCAATCTGCGTTTGACCTACAGTACGCAAATCGCTTCCGAACACAGTTAAACCAAATTGTAAACCTGGTTGATCCCAATTGTCTATTTGGAAATATAAGCTAGATCTAGTAGACTTGACAAGTATAAGAAAATGTTCATCATTTTGTGATCTGCCATAGTTGTAAATGCTTAATCCTAGTAGATCTTTACCAGTAATATTTTTTCCTTTTGCCGCAACCTTTGAAACCATGTCCTGTACGCTTTCTTCTTTGAATATGTTTGCTAATAAATTTTGTACTTGATTAGTTTCTAGTTGAAAATCTTCTACAAACTTACCAAAAACATTTGCTGAACAGTTTCTATAATTTTGATTTACAGCATCTTGTTTAGTTTGATCGTTTGGAAATAACATTTTAGCCACTTGTTTAGAATCATATACACCCAGTGTATTTTTAGTTGGAGTAAGCCTACCAGCTCCTGTACTTTGTCCAGCCGCCGCTTTTACTTCAACTGGTGTATTTTTTACTTCTATGTCCCCACTTCCGCCAATTGATAATTTAATATCTGGAGAAAGAATAGCCAGGGCCGCTTCGCCTGGACCCTTGTTGTCAGTAGTAAGTCTTGGATCGCCGAACGCATGGTCAAATAATTTTCTGGCAAAATCGTCATTTGCTAACCAATCGTCCCAGCTTGACTTTCCTGGCTTTAAAAGTTTACCTGTGTCTACATAGCTTTTCTTTCCTAGATTACCAATAAAAGCAAATTTTTCTTCTGTTGTACTTTCAACTTCAGAAATAACTTCAGCATACTTTCTTAAAAAGTTTGAAAATGCTTGATCTGCTTCCGGTCTGGTATTATCCGGATTCAACATAGCTATAAATCTATTAATAAAATTGCCTTCTATGTCTTTTGCTTTAGTGCTTATCTGGGTAAAAATTTCATCTACTAGTTCAGGATCGCTTTGTAGTTTACGTGTAATTCTATCAATTTTTTTTAGACGCTCAGGATCTAAACCAGTTTGAGGACGTGGCGGTCGAACCTTTTCGTCTAGTTTAAAATGATAAAAACGCATTAGACACTCACTTCAATGTCAAAGTTATTATATCCTAAATCAAATAATTTATCTGCTATTTTCTTTGCCACATCATTTGACGCTTGTTCATCTAGTTGTACATGTGTTTCAACTGTTAGAACTGTTTTGCCATCGTTTGTGTCGTACAGCTCATAGCCTGTTTCTTCTTCTAATAAGGCATTTGATGCTGATGTTGCTACTTCAGAGACAACTATGTCATCTACTTCTTGCTTTGTGTCAAAAACGATGTTTATAAAGTTTTCCATAGCACTTCCTTAATGATTCATTCTGATACTATTTATTGTACCGTCTGTGTATACAACCTTAGCTCTAATGTAAACAAAGTTACCAGTAAAATTAGCATACTTGATTGCTGTTTCTGTTGACGCAGTAATAGAATCTACGTCAAACCAATCAGAATCTGTTGGTGTTGTAGCTAACGTTCCTTGTATGGTAATTGTTCCAGTTAAACCGGTATAATCATACATTACGGTGTGTAAACCGTCTGCTCTACCGTAATAACCATCACCACGAAAGTTACTTCCTGTGATAGTTTCAGTCGTGCTATCTCCAGGATGTGTGTTTGCTGATAAAATTATTTCACTACTACTTGGCATACAAGTATTTATGCCAAATCGTTCTCGCTAACATATTTGATGACTTTGGTAATTCCAGTTCCTGCGGCTATCTTAGCTAACATAAGATATTTTTCTGTCTTACATCTAAAGTAAAAACCTTGTGTCCAGTGGTCTTTTTCTATAGCCCTTAATGCTCTGCTTCCTATTTTTATGTGATTTGAATTTTGCCTACAAAAATCAGCAAATCTACTATCAACTCTTTTTGCTAAAAAGGCTTTGTAAGGCCATTCATTGTCTTTATCTGTAACCACTGTATTCACGGCATTGTTAGCTAAAAAATTTGCTATGTCATCTGTGGCAGGCTCATGGAATTCAATTGCTCCAATTTTTTTTGCTAGTTCCAATAACCAATTAGGTTCGTTGGAATAGATATCTAGTTTTTGTCCTTCACAACGTACTGATGCCTTATCTTTATTATTATCTAAAAAGGAATAAATTACGCAATTATCCATAAACAATTCTAACGTAATGTGTTCAGATTCACCACGCCAAACACGGAATGGACTTTTGATGGATATATCAGCTTCGGCATCTCTTTGCATTTCATCTAGCTTTTGTTTAGCAAATCCTAGATTCATACCCCTAAAAATAGCACCAATAGGGTTACGTAGTCTTAGCTTATAAAGATACTTGTTGTAAAAGAGACTAGCTGTTTTCTTTTTCAGTAACATGGGTGACCTTTTTTTCTAGTGGAATAAGTTTTATTTGATCTTTTTCAATATCAATTTTCACTGTGCCGCCATCTTTTAATTCACCAAACAACAGTAATTTACTTAAAGGACGTTTGATGTTTTTGTCTATGTATCTCTGCATAGGTCTAGCACCCATCTTGCTATCAAACCCATTATCAACTAGATGATCTAAAGCAGAATCAGATATTTCACATTTTACATTTTTATCCGTTAACATATTTCTCAACTCAACTAGGAATTTTCCAACAATCTTTAACATAATTGGTTTGTCTAGTTTTCCAAATACAACAACACCGTCAAGTCTATTTCTAAATTCAGGAGCAAAGAATCTTTTGAATTCTTCATCTCCATAAGCGATGTCCATATCTTGACTAAATCCTATTGTATTTTTTTCTGCCTGCTCAGCACCAAGATTAGTAGTCAATATTAAAATACAATTTCTAGCGTCTGCTTCTTTACCGTCACTGCCTGTAATTTTTCCGTTATCCATTAACTGTAATAGAATTTGCGAAATATCAGGATGTGCTTTTTCTACTTCATCCAGTAACAATACACAATTAGGATGTTCCTGTAGCTTATTAATCAACTGTCCTGAATGTTCATCATGACCAACATATCCTGGAGGTGAACCAATCAGCTTACTTACACTATGTTTCTCTTGATATTCACTCATATCAAATCTTGCTAAATTTATGCTTAAATGTTTGGCTAATTGTTTTGCTAATTCAGTTTTACCTACACCAGTTGGACCCATGAAAACAAATGAACCAATTGGTTTATCTTCTGATTTCAGTCCTGCCTGTGCTACCAAGATCTTATCTACTATTTCGTCTATAGCATTATCCTGGCCATACACATTAAGTTTCAAGTTTTTGTTAAGTTTACTTAGGTTATTTGTTTCTTTTTGTTGTATTTGCTCTGGAGGTAAATTTACTACCTTGGCAAGTTCGAACTTTATTTCTTCAGGAGTTACAGTCTTAACTTCAGGTACTTTTTCTTTCAAATTAAATCTTGAACATGCTAGATCAATCAAGTCAATAGCTTTATCAGGTAATTTTTTATCAGTCATGTATTTGACACTTAATTTGATTGACTCGTCAATCGCTTCATCTGTAATTACTACGTTATGAAAGTCCTCGTAATACTTTTTAATACCTTTAAGGATATCTTCTGAAGTTTTCTTATCAGGTTCGTCAACACTTACACGTTGGAATCTACGCATCAGTGCTCTATCTTTTTCAAAGTATTTTCTATATTCTTCCCAAGTAGTTGAAGCAACAACTTTGATGTCACCTTTACCTAGAGCTGGTTTTAACATATTGGCCAAATCATTAGAGCTGTTTCCGCCGCCGGCACCAGCACCGTTAATCATGTGTGCTTCATCAATGAATACGATTGTTTTGCCTTGCTTTTTAATTGCAGACATCACTAACTTGAATCTTTCTTCAAAGTCTCCTCTATATTTAGAGCCTGCTAACATTGATCCTATATCGAGATTATAAACACTATATTCTTCTAGGAACTTAGGAACAACTTTGTTAACAATTCTATATGCTAATCCTTCTGCTATAGCTGTTTTACCAACACCAGGATCACCAACTAATAATACATTATTTTTTAATCGTCTACCTAAACTTAAACAAATTGTTTCTAGTTCGTCTTGTCTTCCTATTACAGGATCTATTTTACCCTGTGTTACTTTTGTATTTAAATTAGTTGTAAATGCTCTTAATGCTCGTTGGGCAACTCCTGCTAATTCTTCATCTTCAATAGTGCTGACATATTCAGCATTTATATATTCGTTAAACTTGTCTTTGTTTACACCGTTTGCTGTAGCAATATAAGTGCTGAATGATTTTTTCTCATTTAACATTGATAAAAATACATCAGTTATGTCAATGTGTTGTCTACCACTGAACAAAACTTGTGTAAAAGCTCTGTTCATTACCCTTTCAACAGTTTGTGTTTTCTTTGGTTTATAAGGCTTGTCGTCACTTCTCTTGATATCATCTAATTTGTTTTGAAGATAATCGTGTAGTTCATCTTTGAGTTTAGTAATAGTCACTCCATAACCTTCTAGTATCTTCATAAAGTTGTCACTACAACACATCGCAAAAAATAAGTGCTCTAAAGTAACATAATCATGTTTTAACTTTTTAGCATCTTTATTTGCTTTTTCAAAAACTACCTGTAATTCTTCAGATGGTTCAACCATTCTTATTCACTCCTAATTTTTTATTTATTATACATATTTCACGTATATTTGTCAACTAATTTTTTCTCCGTATTTGCTCAATTGCGTTTATATCTTCATTGTCTAAATTTTTAGGAACAGTCCCAATTATTTTGACATGTATGTTTCCTTGATTGCCTGTTCTTCTATTGTGTAAGCCTTTTCCTGTTACGTTGAATACAGTATTAGGTTGTGTGCCTTTTGGAATAGTAAGTCTTATACTGTTGCCTGCCGGAGTGTCTACATTAAAAGTTGTTCCTGTCATCAAATCTAAAACACTTACCTTCTTTTCAGTTAACAAATCAAGTCCGTTTATAGCCCAATCTCTATCTCGTAAAACTTGAATTTGAACATATAGATCTCCTGGAGGAATACCAGTTATATCCCTTTGACCCATTCCTGAATATTTAATTTTATCTCCGGGAACTATTCCAGGCGGAATCTTTATGTCTACAGTTTGTTCTTGTCCATTATTAAGTCTATAATTAGCAATAACATTCTTACCAGTATATATTTCATTTAGTGTTATTCTACACCCGATCGTGACATCCTGGTTAGCCATTTGTCGTTGTCCAAATCCTCCCATACCAAATTGGTTCATTATATCATTTATGTTTATACCACCACCAAATCCATCTCCTGTAAAATGGAAAGTTTGTCCACCTTGGTTAAAGCCTGCTTGTTGTGGGTCAGTAGTTCCAAATTGATCATACATTTGACGCTTTTGTGGATCGCTTAAATTTTGATAAGCCTCGTTTACTTGTTTGAACTTTTCTGGATCACCACCTTTGTCGGGATGGTGTTCTCTCGCTTTATTTTTAAAAGCACTTTTTAAGTCTTTGTCGGAGGCTTGTCTTGATACACCTAATAGATCGTAATAGTCCATACTATTACTTATTTTATATGAGGTCCCAAGCTATCAGTTCAGGGTTCTTAATACTTTGTACTCGGGCTGTTGAATTTGTAGCAAATAATCCATTTGCGAAACGTATGTATATATCTATAACTGCTCCATCGTCACTGTTAACATTACCAATCTTTGCTTTGAACAATTGACTAGTGCCATCTGGATTAGCATAGTTAACACCTTTTAATTCTAAGTCTCCTGCCTCTTTGGCGGAAGGCACATAGTATAATTTTTTTGGAGTAGCATAGTAATATGGTTGTTCTTCAAACTGTAAAAGTTTTTTTAGGGTATCACTATCAGAAAGTGCATTGCCCATTATTTCTTGGAAACTTCTAGAAATTTTAGATACAAGTGGACGCATTATGTCTTTGTATTTTTGAAAGTTTAATTGGTACCAATCTCCGAATACTCTTTGCCATTTGGCATTTTTTGGAGACGTTCTTATTACTTCGTTTCTATCAAGATTTAAAACACCTCCATCATGTTTGATAATAAATTTTTTAGAATTATTGTCGTACATCATGCTTCGTTCTTTACCACTAGGTCTTGGATGAATAAGTTGTCCAGGACTTGCTTCTGCTTCATCCATCATTAGATTAAAAACTCTTATCTTAAATTTTTTAAATTCTTTATCAGCATATGATTGAAACACATCTTTACCTTTAAGTGGTTCTAGTCCCAACGCCTTAGGAGTTAGATTTGCTAGAGTAATTCCGGATTCATCTTTGACGCTTATACCACTAGCAGGATGATCTTTGAATACAAGATCAGCCACTGGGCCTATGTTGCTTCCACCAACCCAATCATATTGTTGTGGTAATTTTCCGCTGTGAGATAATATTTTTTCTTTATATGTATTACTAATAGTCATCCATTGATCAAACTTTTTTTGATCAAAGTATTTGGCTACTTTTTTCATTTCGACTTTAGTTGCTTTAGGATTTACTAGTGCTTCATCTGGAATATTTTTTAAATTTGATCCTCCACTGAAAGCAGTCAACATTGCCAGTTCGGTATTATACCTTACTATGTTGGATCCTTTGTTTGCTTCAGCAATTTTTATATCTCTAAATCTCATAGCTAATTATAATACTTTCTCTGTCAAATGTCAAGTTTTATTTTCTTGAACTAGTGTACAAACCGAACCATGCCGCACCTGCGCCAACAACAATTGATATTAAACCTGATTGTTCTAGTGTTGGATTATCCAAACTCATAAACCAAATTACACATTTATATAATAAAATAATGTAGGTGGTAATGAATATTCTTGGAAAAATTCTCCAACTGTCAACTGCTTTCGCCATGTGTATAAGTTTAGCATATGGATTAGGTCCTAAATCTTTAACGCTTGTATCTACTTCAAGATCTAGTTTTACCTTTTTACTTACACCCTCTTTACTTGCTGGTACTACAACCTCAGCATCAGCTTTTTTACTTGCTTCAAGTTCCTCAGGTTTCTTTCTAGGCATTATTTTCTCCCTCTTTTTATGTCTTCAATTTCTTTTTTGTTCTTAGCAATATCGTTTCTGTTATGATCTATATCCTCATTTTGTGCTTTGTCAATCATAGCTTGTAAGCGTCTTCCTTTTTCTGCTTCACTATCTAAATGAAGATTCTTGTTTATAATTTTTTCAAGTTTATGTAATTTAATTCTGTCATTTGAAATATATTGCCAAACATAACCTTTTTCGCTGTAAACACCAAATACTGATTCTCTCAAACCAATCTTTACAATTATGGCATCACAGTCATCTAGTATGATGTGATCACCTTCGTTAAATGCTGGGTTGAATTTAAATTTTAATCCGCTCATTAAGTTTACAGCAAAATCCTTAAACCAAAATACTGCCGACAAAGATATTAAAATAGCAATCCACGGTGCTAATAAGTCTGTAAGTTCCATTCCTAACTGGTCAAACATTTTATTTCTTCTTTTCTAATTTTTTGATTCTGGCTTCTAGTTCATCTATCTTACTTGTAATTTTAGGATATTTAACACGCCAGGCATTTGGGTCATTTTGTAACCAAGTCCAACCCCAGCGATTTGCTAGATATTCTAGTGTGCGGTCAAATTTAGAAACTGCCCATGTAGCCATTCTTGTATCTTTGAACCAAAATAGAAATGCCGCACCAAATAAAGACCCAGCCAAGGCTGTGTATATCCATAAACGGTCTGTCGCCATTCTTGCGATCATTTCATATATCTGTTCCATACGTAGTATTTATGTGTATTGTTATATTAAAAAGAACACGAAACAGTAGCACCAGGGTCTACTGTTGCTGTATTATCTTCTATTTGTATGTTGGGATCGGGCTTTGCTTCGCAGTCTAATTGTGTTGAACAACTACTCGTTAGTATCGTCAGCAGGATTAGGCTTAACAGCTTCTTCATAATAGACTATAATTGCTTTTTGTTGTTCAATGTAGCGTCGAAGTTCTGCAAAGTTTTTTGATAAATTTTGATAATCCTTAACACTTATAGCTATGTAGGAATCTCCTCCATTTTTAGCTTCAAATTCTTTTTTAAATTCTTCATAATTTTCGCTTGGTGATACTACATAGATTCTCACATCATTCATTTGTACAGGCTTAGGATGGGGCTGTATAGGAACAGTAGTTTTTTCTATCTTAGTTACTATTTTTATTTCTGGATCTGGTCTAAAGCTACTACAACTACTCAGTAGGAGCGTTGCCAGTAATAGACTCAAGATCATCCCAAAGTTCATCTGTCGCATTTTGCATCCTTTTTTCTATCAAGCCAGGCTTTTTATTAGCCAAGTGTGTTAGATTGTGTTTGTTAAGAGTAGCACGGAGTTCATCTCCATACTCTTCTGATTTCTTAAGATCAATGTTTAGTTGATCAGCAAGATCATTTAATCTTGCGTTATCCTTTTTAAGCAAAGCTAAACTTGCTTCACTTGTTTCAACAGCAGACTCTAGTTTAGCAACATTTGCCTTTGCTAAATCTAAGTTTGCTTTTAAATTTTTAACGTAAAATAAACCGCCACCAGCACCAGCAAGAAGCCCTACTACTAGTAGCAATTTCAAACCACCGAAAATCCCCATACTCTTTACCCTAACAACTTTCCCAATGTTTTTGGTCCTACTATACCATCAGCCACTAGCCCATTTGAACTTTGCCAGTGTTTAACAATTTTAGCAGTTCCAGGGCCGAATATTCCATCTGCTGGAGAAATATCTAGTTTTTCCTGTACTTCTGCTACTAATGGTCCTCTTGAACCTTGTCTTATTGTTTGATTATAATCCACTTCAGGCTCTTCAAAGTCTCCGCCAAAAACATCCAACGCATGTATGTAATGTTTTTTACGATCTTCCAAGCCTATTGTTCCACCATTGATACGTTTTGTCATACCAACAATGTCTTGGTTATCACAGTATCTGTTAATGTTATTTGTATCCCAAAACCAACAAGCTGAATCTAATGCACCTTTCTTTGTGCGTACATAGTCAACTGCTTCTTCTGGAGTTTTTTCTACTGCTTTTCCAAATTCTGTGTAGTTGTATCTTCCAGTGAGTTGAAGTATTCCACCTCCTCTGAAACGCCAGCCGTCTCCTGAATCACTATCGCCATTGTCCATCCTATTAGCATAGATAACGTTTGCAATCTTTTCAGGCTTTCTATGATAATCGTTTGCATCTCTTCCTGCTCTCCTAAAGTATTTTGGAAATATAGTGTTCAATGCTTTGGCACTATAGTTTAAGTTTTCGCTTAACACTCTAAAGCCTCCGGACTCGTGTCCACACTGAGCAATAAACCCTGCTACACGTTCTACAGTATCTACTTCCCATAATGGTAAGATTTCGCACATTGCTTCGTACCAATCTTTCCAGTCATCTCTATGGATAAGCTCTTCAGCCATCCATTCTTCAAAATCAAATTTAAAATGCTCTTTAGCCATCTACAGTTTCCTCTTCTTGGCAAACTTCACCTCTATACTGTTTGCACACTTCAATCATGACAGGCTTATTATCACCATCAAGAAATTCTTTCCATAGTGGCCCGTCGTGTTGTTCATGACCGCAGTTTAAACAACAGTTCATTATTGTATCCTTCTTAGCTTTAACACATATCCTTCATTTTGTAAAACTAAATCCTTACCATATTTGTTGATGTTGTAATCACCTAAATATTTCGTAAGCCATATTACTTCTGACATGTGATCCATATTAATTGTTTCGTTTATTTCCATTCCCTTACCAAAGTCAATGACTTCGAAGTGAACAGGTTGTTGGTAGGTATTTTTAACAGTAAGTGTATCACCTACTATATTGATGCTTTCAGCATAACTATTTGTGAAAAAGTTTTTATAATTTTCTAAATGAGATTCTTTTGTTTTGACATCATATGAATCGCCATCTAATGGTAATTCTTCGTTAATATTTTCGTTGTTTAATTCTTTGCTTTTAAAATTTTTATAATATCTAAATCTTAGATTATCTACGTTAGCAAGTTTAGTAACACCGTCAGCTATTTCCATAATTTGTGAACCTACATCTTTGTTTCTTTCTATTTCTACAAATACTTTATAAGTTCCATCTGATTGTTCGCCACTTGTTACGTCAGCATCTAACACAAAAGGATATCCTTTTTCAATAAAGTTTTCTAAATCAGTTGCTGGCTCTTTTCCGTTCACTGAAAAAGCAAGGGTAACAATATCTCTATCTGTACCCATTTTTGATTTATATGAATCTATTTCAAGAACATTATCTACTAAAAATTGTAGATCATTTGATAGTAATCCCATTATGCTATTTCCTCTGTACCTTGTGTTGCTTCAGCACCAACTTCAGCAGGTTGTATTTCTGGAGCAATAGTTGGAGTAATAGCAGGATCTGTACCTACATCTTCCTGTGCTTTATAGCCAGTATATATATCAGCTATAAGTTTTTTAGGCATCATTATTTCTACAACCCAAATAGGCTCAATATCTAATTTACCTTTTTTAGTACCTGGTCTTATATCATCAGGTTTACGTATTTTACGTGGTTTAATTATAGTATCTCTTTTATATGAAACTTTACAATCATAATCTAAAAGCCTTTTACCACCCATAGGATCAGGCATCTTATCACGATCCCACATAAACGCACAAGTTACCCAATGTCTACCTATTTTAGGGCCACTTACTAGCTCTCCATCCATCCAGTTTTCGTAGACATACAAATCAAGGTCGTCTAGCACCCTTTCAAAGTCTTTTAAAACTTGAAAAGACACATCGCTTTCGTATATGCTTTGTATGTTTTTTATTACCTCTAAAACGTCTTTCATTGGTTTTCCTGTATGTTAGTATTATTTATCCATAATTGTCTTTGTGTTTAACTCTTTGGGTTCACCTACTAAATATTTGTGTAGGAAGAAATACCTACGGAAGTCATATAAAGGAGGACACTTCATGAGTGCAAAGAGGGCTCGAAAGAGCAAAAACTTTCACAATAATGTTGTACAACTAACCAATTATCTCCCTGAAAAGAAAAAAATCGTTAAAATATATCCGCGAAACAGATCACAGGAAACCTACCTGCTTACCCTTGCTGACACGAGAAAAGACGTAGTCTTTGGGATTGGTCCGGCTGGGACAGGAAAAACGATCATTGCGGTATTAACGGCTGTAAAACTTTTTAAGGAAGGCCAAGTTGACAAGATTATTGTAACAAGACCAGCAGTTTCTGTAGATGAAGATCTTGGATTTTTACCAGGAACATTGGAGCAAAAGATGGCTCCATGGACACGACCTGTATTTGATGTTTTAAGAGAGTATTTTAACGCTCGAGAAATAGAAGGAATGATTAACGAAGGTGTTATAGAAATTTCTCCATTAGCATATATGCGTGGCAGAACTTTTAAAAATGCTTACATCATTGCTGACGAAATGCAGAATTCAACAGTAAGTCAAATGAAAATGTTACTCACTCGTTTAGGAGAAGGATCAAAGATGGCAGTAACAGGTGACCTAAATCAGGCAGACCGTATGAAAGATAACGGGCTTTTGGATTTTATAGGTAACCTTAGTAGACACCCGTCTGCTAGTAGATTGGCATGTGTGACCTTTTCGCATACAGATATTGAAAGGCATGAAGCAGTAAAAGAAGTGTTAGAAGTATATGGTGATGAACTAGTTTAGTTCGTTAACCAACGGAAAAATATTACTGATGACGCTGGCACAAGCGTGAGCAATATCCATGTGTTCTTTTTGTGTGCCATTTGCTCCACGTAACTCAATGTAATGAGCCCAACTTCTTAGGGTTCCATTCATATAAAGTGTTGTCTTTGTAATACCTTCGGGAAGAACTTTTCTAGCTTGTTCTTTGGCTATACCTTTTTTAATGGCCCAGTCATACTCTTTTTTGGCTAATACAGCAATTCGTCTTTGAGCCCATTCCCATTCTTGTTGAAGTTTTTTGTCTTCAACTTGTAAGGAATTTTGTCTGTTTTTTGTGTCTTGTAATCTAGCTTCACTGTACTCAAACATATCTCCTTGTGCTTCTGGATCTGCATATCGTTGACTAAATTCTTGAAAGCTAAAACTACGGTGACGTACAATTTGATGTGCTATATCTCTTGTGGTTTTTATTTCTAAACAGGCACTAACCATCTCCAACGGTGACCAATGTTTATGCTTCACTAGATATTTGATTAGTTTTTCACTAGTTTCTGTATTCATTTGATTTGACGGATTACTCACTCTAGCACAAAAAGCAATCAAGTCTTGAGCATCTATAAGATGCCGGGCTGTTAAATTTTCTACAGGTTGGGAATAGCTTATTAATTTTACTTCCATTTGAAACTCCTAGTACATCATATCTGCGGCAACGATAAATCTTGAATCTTCAGATTTTAATTTTCCTGGTCGATGCCATTCTTTACTTTCGTAAATTATCCAGCCACCTAATAATGGTGGTTCCATGTGTCTTGATTTTTCTTTAGGTCCATCAGGCGCAAATTCTGTTCCGCAGTCATCATCTGCTTCGGGTAAGTGTGCGTAGTATACACCACTTATACTGTTTGTGCTTATATCATGCCAGTGATGATGCCATAGCTTTTCTCTATCTTCTCCTGGTAGTTTTGTCATAAAACTCCATGCTTGAATATTTTTAATTTGTACTTCTTTTTCTAAAAACATAAAACAACTCATGATAAAACTCATTTTAAGTTTCATCCAATGTGGACTTGGCAATCCAAACACATTGAAGTTTGTTTGAAATTTAGGACTATTGGTCCAAAACTTTCCATCATCTATCGCTTGACGTACATCGTCACAAACCATATCTCTATCTTTTTGTGTGATTAGATAGTTCCAATCGTATTTTTTAATATTCATCCTGTCCTCAATACTATGTGAACACCCCAAGGAGTAATCACAGGAGGTCCTATTGTATCTACTCCTATAACCTTGACTGCTTCTGAAAAGTCTGGATGCATTTTGTGTTCTTCAAACCAACCAAGATCTCCACCCTGTCTTGGACCACTGGCACAGGCACTAAATGTCCCTGCGGCTTCGGG
>CEOK01128026.1_pt1 | contig 23161 bp, 18 predicted proteins | sample 427001 | NCBI WGS metagenome assembly CEOK01 (sample SAMEA2591108, study PRJEB7988) | marine metagenome | isolation source: saline water (ENVO:00002010), including | reverse complement strand
TCCCTAAGGCGTGTAACGTATAAAACCACCCTCGAGTCTGATCGACCCCTTCCGCAATAAAATCGGCTGGAAACCCCGTTTTAAATCGCTCTTTGTTCTCAAACGGATAGTGCCATTGAGCAAACGGCATGGCTCCAGAATCGAACCAAACATCCAACAAATCAGGAATTCTTCGCATAACATGACCTTGCTCATTGACCCATGTCACTTGGTCGATGAATGGGCGATGCAGATCGATCTCGATGTCGTCATCAAGCCCCGCTTTTGCACGAAGCTCGTCCATACTTCCGATGACTTCGATCATCGATGGGTCTTGCTCACTCACCCAGATCGGAATGGGGGTTCCCCAATATCGCTGTCTCGAAATCGCCCAATCAACATTATTCTCTAACCACGTTCCAAAGCGCCCCGAACCCGTGCTTTCGGGCTTCCATTGGATGGTTTTGTTGGCTTCAACCATCCGGTCTTTGATGGCTGTCGTCTTAATGAACCAAGAATCAATAGGGAAGGACATCAACGGTGTCCCTTTGCGCCAATCAAATGGATAACTGTGTTCTAAAACCTCTTGTCGAAACAGACGACCTGACGCTTTTAGCTCTTTGGAGATCACTTTATCGGCATCCTTAAACCACACACCTTCGAGGCTTCCAGCTTGCTCTGTAAATGTTCCATCTCGGCTGACGGGATTGAATAGGGGGATGCCCGCTTTCTGACAGGTTTCAAAGTCGTCTGCACCAAAAGCAGGGGCTGTGTGAACAATGCCTGTACCATCGTCTGTGGTTACATAGTCTGCTGGGTGCACCTTCCAGGCTTGTGAGATGTCATGGTTTTGGCCGTTGACCTCGTGCCCGTGCTGGTCTTGGCCGTTGTCCGCTTGGCCGTGCTGGACAAAATAGTCCTTTGCATAGCTGGTTGGGGGATCGTATGACATGCCAAGCAACTCCTTCCCCTTCCATTGTTTCTGAATCGACAGTACTTGTTCCTCCGAGAAATTCCTTGAAAGGCACTCTTTGGCAAGAATATAGCTTCTGTCATCATCTTGGATGGACACTTCTACGTACTCTAGGTCAGGGTGCACGGCAAGTGCCATATTGGAGACGACGGTCCAAGGTGTGGTCGTCCAGGCAAGAAAGGCACGATTCGGCTCATCTTTGAGCGGAAAAACGACCGTAATGGAGGGGTCTTGCACATCCTTATACCCAAGACTTACCTCATGAGAGGACAACACCGTGCCACTTCCTGGCGAATACCATGCAATTTTGTGCCCTTTGTAGAGATAGCCTTTATCATGGAGCTGTTTTAACGCCCACCAAACCGACTCGATATATTCATTTTTGAAGGTGATGTAAGGATCATCCAAATCAACCCAGTAACCCATTCGTTGAGTGAGAGTATCCCAGAGCTCTTTGTATTTGAGCACATTTTCTCGACACTTTTCGTTGTATGCTTTGATCCCATAAGCCTCAATATCGGCTCTAGACTGTAGGTTTAGTTCTTTCTCCACCTCAATTTCAACGGGCAAGCCATGCGTATCCCATCCCCCTTTGCGAATCACTTTGTACCCTTTTAACGTCCGGTAACGGCAAAACAAATCCTTCAGGGTCCGTGCCATCACATGGTGGATCCCAGGCTTACCGTTTGCCGTAGGGGGTCCCTCATAAAACGTAAAGGGCAAACCGTCCTCACGAGTCGATACACTTTTGTCAAAGGTTTCTTGCTCTTCCCACCACTTTAAAACTTTGGTTTCAAGGTTTGGATAGGAAAGTTGCTTAATTTCCTCAAACTGCCGTTGCATGATCCGAATTATGGTTTTTTGGGGAATCCCAAAGGTACGAATTTTTATTCCACTTACCCTTTGTTGGGTGCTTCTTGGAGGACTTGCAGGATGCACAACGCTGAGGGGAGGCCTTATCACAGAGGCCGATCTGAGTGTTTCCTCAGGCAGCAACTTTGAAAATCTATCCTTTGGTACGATTCAGCAAATGAATCGAAAAGCGACAATGCTAATCTTTGAGGGGTCTATTTTTGTGAGTACACCTAGTGGAACAGATAGGAGTCGAGTAAGGGTGAGCCTGTCTAAACATAGTTCCTTATTTGAGCTGCAAGGTCGGATGGGGATCGGTAAAATGGACCTCCAGTGTGGAACTCAAACAGATTTGACGATTGACCCACCTCAAGACCTGAGCCCCAATGAGCAGAAGATGCTTGATGTTCTTTGTCGGTCCATCTATCCTTTGAGTACTCTATCAACACAATTTGAGTGGAGATTGCTAAATCAAGAACATCCCGAGGAATGGGCCGCAACAACACAAACGGATGTAGAGGGAGAGCCCTTTTTGTGGATACTTGAGCGCTTCAAACAATTAAATGGACTCGTTTTACCCCAAAAAATAACCTTGCAGCATGCCTCAGAAGCATTTCGAGTACAGATGCTATTAAAGGCCACCAACTTAGAATCGATGGCAACACTGCCCCATGCGAATGAGTAGACCTATCACAAATCTTGTTCGTATACGCCAAAGATGGGGCGTCGCAGTCTTGCTTTGGTGCCTAATTGGCACGAGCTCAGCCTTTGCCCAGAGTGTCTATCTAGAAAGAAAAGCTCTATTGGAGGGGCAGCAACGAGAAACTCGAAACACCATCGATCAAATTGCTGTTCAACTTCAGCGTAGTCAGTCACTACTAGATGTCACCTTAAAAGAGGTCGATCAACAATATCGCCTTGCCACACAATTAAGTAGGCAAATTCGACTTCAGGAGGAGAAAATCCTTGCGATCGAGCAAGAAATAGCCCAATCCAATCAAAAAATCAGGCTTATTGAGAAGGATATCACACAACTCGAAAAAGATATTGCAGGGGCTATAGATCATTACAAAGAGACCCTGACGTACGTGTACAAGTTCGGGAAAATGAATACTCTTTCGGTGATTCTAACGGCTCCATCCCTCAATACCATGCTCAGCCGATCTGTGTATTTGCGCCGATTTGAAGCTTTTCGAGAGGCTCAGGTTGAACAAATCCGCGTCAATCAAGCTAGCTTGCAAACTCGAACCATAGAGTTACGCGAAGAGAACCAACTCAATGAGCGCTTAAAAGAGGAGCTTTCCAGAGAGAGTGGCACCTTGGTCGAGCGCAAAGAGCGTCTAGATCGCAGAATCACGCAGCTTCAGCGTGATAAAGGGAATTTGGAGCGACAAATTGCCTCCTATCAAACCGAGCAAGCCGAGTTGGAGGATGCGCTAGATTCGTTTTCAGAGCAGGCAGATGCTCTTCGAGAGGCCGAGCTAGAGCGACGTCGCAGATTGGAACAAGCCCAACAAATCGCCCAAGGAGCCCTGGAGGGGCTGAGCGGCGTATCGGCCACTGAAAACGTCGGTGCAGTTGTTCCAGGGGCAGGGGAATCTGGGCCTTCGGCAAGTGTAAGTTTTGCTGAAGAGGACGATAGTGAAGCTCTGTTGGTCAATTTTGAGGATCAGTTTCAGGGCCAACAAGGGGTCTTACCTTGGCCTGTGGAGCAAGGCGTAGTGACCAAAAAATTTGGCATCCAGGTGCATCCTGTCTTCGGCACCAAAGTGAATTCTTTGGGAGTTGAAATATCGACATCAGGAGGGGCGGACGTTACTGCAGTGAGTGATGGAATCGTGGTGGCCATCCAACCCATTCAAGGGTATGGAGATGTGGTAATCTTGAATCATGGCCGATACAAGACGGCGTATGGTAATTTGAGTGAATTAGCTGTTCGGCGGAATCAAGTCTTATCCGCAGGAGACAGAATTGGCGCATCAGGTACTCCATCCTCTTCTCGAGGCGAAGTGGTCTTTTTTGTGGTGCGTGATGGAACCGAGAATGTAAACCCTGAAATTTGGCTCGATTGATGGATCGTTTTTTTGCATATATCACCTTTACAATCGTCCTATCTAGCATTCTATCTCTGCTGCTACATCCATTAACACCCTACATCTTAGTCCTTTGGGCGCCCATGGGAGGCGTTGTCGCGGCAGGATTTTTGGCTCACGGTTTTGTTGTCTATCGCCTTATTCGGAGGTATTTACGACGTCCTACCCCATTTGATCACACACAGTGGGCCCTTTCTGCACTTTTTTTGGTTGGCCCTGTGGCGTGGTGGTCCTTGACACTTGACTTCACCTTTTGGTCCACAGCGCTTTATTGTGTTTCTGTGATGTTGGGTGTCCTTTTGGGGACTCGCCTCGCTACGAGGACTCAGATGGAGCCTCAATCACCACCGATCGTTTAGCTACTTTTTCCAGTAAAAATGATTTTCTTCGAGCTCCCCAGAGTTCAAGTTCGGGATCTGAGGTAGTTTGAATGGTGATTTTAATCTCTTTTTTGGTGACCTCGACATCCATTGCTTCTACATTTTGGTAATGACTACGGTCAAGGCCATCGGCAACACGCAAAATAGCTGAGAGTTTTTGGATTCGTTTCTTGAGATCTTTGTCTAGCTCTTCATAAAGTTCATGCCTCTTTTTGGGTGTTGAACGACGATGATAACGTGCAACATGGGCCATAATCTGAATCTCTGCTTCCGAAAATCCACGCAGATCAGCATTTAATATGAGATAGAGAGCATGAATATGGTGTTTGCGATGAGAAATATGGTAGCCAATATCATGCAGAATGGCAGCATACTCGAGTAGCTCACGCTCTGTGTCGTCAAGTTTTAAGACCTCTTGCAACTCATCAAACAGCTCTAGCGCTAGATGACACACCTGAACAGAATGGGATTCATGCCAATTACATTTAATGGCAAGCTCCATGATGCTGTCCCGCCTAGGATCCTCTGTCACGGGGGAAGTCGCTAGCTTTGGGTATATTTTTTGGATGTATCGAATTAAAATCCCCTCTCGGAGTGCTTGCGTTGAGATTTTAACCCTCTCCACATTAAACATCCGCATGATGGAATGGACCAAAATCATACCTGGAATGATAAGTTCGGAGCGCTTTTCCTCCAAACCTTCAACCTTAAGTCGTTGTTTTCTGGGCAAAAAGAGAAACTCATCAAAAAGTGATTTAAACTCAGTCCAGCTAAACTCAAATTCATTGGTAATGATGCCACCGTGTCCATTGGGTCGTCGTGCGTCAATCATTGCCGCAATCGTTTGATAGGTCCCGCTAGAGCCGATCATCAGACCACTTGGGAGTCGTCCAATTTGTTGCTGCATGGGGTCTAGGGTCTTTTCGATGTACTGCTGAATGGCTTCCACCTCCTCAGGTGTAATGGGATCATGTTCCAACAATATGGCCGCTAAACGGGCAACCCCAATTTTTTTGCTTGTTAAGTAGGACGTCGTATCCTGTGTACCCACAATAAATTCAACACTTCCGCCGCCTATATCGGCCATAAGGACAGGTGTGGATCCAATGGTGACTCCATGTTGAACGCCATAGGCAATCAACTCAGCCTCCATAAGCCCAGAGATCGCATTAATCTTTAAGCCAACTTCATCAATCACCCGTTGAATGAATTCTCCGCCATTGGTTGCCTCTCTCACCGCACTCGTAGCGTAGGCTATGATGGCCTCTGATTGTCGCCCCTCACTGAGATTGTAAAATTTGCGAAGGGCAGCGACTCCGCGATCCATAGCACCAGGAGTAAGATCTTTGCCTACCCCTTTCTCTGCCATAATCACCATCTCTTTGAGCGCATCTACGATTTCAAAGTGTCCATCATCATAGAGATCTGCGATGATCGCATGAAAAGAATTGGTTCCTAAATCTATAGCTGTAATTCGCTTGAGCCGTTTTGCTAACCCATTTGAGGTAGGTTGGGTCGTACCCGCTCTTGATAATGAGTCTTGCAATGCAGAAGCGTTTGCGCGAGTTGGTTTGAACATGGGTTCAGCTGGATGGATTTGGACAAAAAAAGGGGCAAGCCCTTCATATCACGCCGCTACGACCTCCTACCGCTGCTGTCTTCCGACCCTGACGGACTTCAGAGGGAGCTGGCTGTATGAAACTTGCCCCCGATTCTTCATCTAGTGGAGCTATGGGGATTCGAACCCCAGACCTTCGCGCTGCCAGCGCGACGCTCTAGCCAGCTGAGCTATAGCCCCAGACGAATCCCAAAGATACAATCTTTCCGTTGAAAAGGTAGAAGTTCACACCATCTAAACATTTGTTCCGACTGATACAGTTACGTAAATTGTATACGCTGTATAGTTTTACTTAAAACAAACTACCCCCGTACGTTCATGAAAGCGACAAAACTTTTTCCAAAATTTCTCACTCTTGTAGCACTTTCTATCGTTCTCTCTAGTTGTGCTTCCAACAAAGTAGATCCAGCCACCATTGATACCGATGGCGATGGACTCACTGATGTTAACGAGACTAATGTTCACAACACCGATCCACTCAATCCAGATACGGATGGTGATGGCTTGACAGATGGCCAAGAAGTGAATGAATACAAAACCGATCCCCTAAACGCCGATTCAGACGAAGACGGTCTTTCTGATGGAGAGGAAGTAAACTCCTACAATACAGACCCACTCGCTGCTGATAGTGATGGCGATGGCTTAAGCGATGGTGCTGAAGTAAATGACCACAACACTGATCCGCTAAATGCTGATAGTGATGGCGATGGCTTAACGGATGGTCAGGAAGTCACACAATACAATACCAATCCATTGAGTCCTGACACCGATGGAGATGAGTATGGCGATGCAGATGAAATTGCCAATGGAACGGATCCAAATGATGCTTCTGACCCAGGTCGTGTGCGTGATATGGCTACGATTACATTCGGATTTGACCGCTCTGATATTACAGATGTTGCGGCTCAAGCCCTTGCAAACAACGTAGAGAAACTTCTCGCAGCCCCTGCAGTAGATGTTCAAGTTGACGCCTACACTGATCATGTTGGAGGAGATCAATATAACTTACGTCTTTCCCTACGTCGTGCGAATGCCGTGGTTGATTTCTACAGAAGCAATGGTGTAAGCGAAGATCGCATCGAATCACGTGGTCTAGGAAAAGCGCCCGTACCTTGTATGGAATCTGAGAAAGATGCAGACACTCCAGGTTGCGAGAAAAACCGTCGTGCAGAATCTGCTCCGGTTCATCCGTTTTAATCTGTAGTCTGTATTATCGATTTTGTAAAGAGGCGGGTCATTGACTGCGCCTCTTTTCATTTAAACCTAAGGTGAAACCCATGAAGCTCTCTACACTTATCCCCTTATCTCTCATTTTGTTGTTTACTCTGACCCAGTGCGACCAGCCCGCCAATGATCCTGAGCCTACAGCTGAGCAACAAGCCGCTGCTGAACAAGCTCGTCAAGACTCCCTTCAGGAAGTTGCTAGGGCCGAAGAAGCTGCACGTCAAGAAGCTCTTCGCCAACAAGTAGAAGCCGAGCGTACGACTCTCAGCTATGATGAGGAGGGAATGTATGTTGTACAACTCTCTGCTTGGAGATCTGCCGACAAGGCGCAAACCATGCAATCTTATTGGGTTGATGCAGGTTTTGAGAATGCAAGTGTGATTGAGGTGGGTGATGAGTCCACTGGTGAGATTTGGTTTAGGGTACGCCTAGGACGATTTGCAAATGAGCAAGATGCCGACAAGGCTGTAACGTTGCTCATGGATGATCATAGTACTGAAGGGTGGGTATATCACCTAGAGGATGCTGCCACTATTGATTGGTAAGCATCATGTCTTTGGACACCTTTCAGATCCACTCGCAAACCAAAGATGGTATTACCGTCTTGAAGCTTCAAGGAGAACTTGACGCTCAAACTGCTGTGGTTTTGGAAGAGGAATTTGACAAGCTTCTCGAAAAACAGAAATTTCAAGTGATTACCAATGGGCAAGCGCTTCAGTATATCGCAAGCGCAGGTCTAGGGGTTTATATGGCGTATATTGAACGTTTTCGAGATGTAGGGGGTGACATTAAAGTGACTCATCTGTCAGAGCGGGTTCAGCATGTCTTTGATTTGCTAGGCTTTACCAAGATTATCGATGTACTAGGTACCGATGATGAAGCGACACAACGTTTTCAGTCCACTTCATGAATGACAGCACTTCAACACCATCTAGAGACCTCTTTTCCTGCTTCCCGAGCCCATTGCAGTGAAGTCCGTGCACTTCTTGAGTCTACTCTTACATCTTTAACACCACCCCCCTCCAAGGATCTTCTACATAATATTGTCCTTGCCACGGACGAACTCTTTACCAATACCGTGAAGCATGCGTACCAGGAAGACTCCAAAAAAGTGGTTGACGTAGAGATTCAGGTCACAACGGATTATATCCTTATTGAGATTCGGCATACGGGCACCCCTTTTGATCCATCATCCTACACACCGTTCGACCCTGATGCGAGCTTAGAGCAGCGAAGAACAGGAGGGATGGGAGTCTTTATTATGGAGCATCTTGCAGATCAATTAGAGTTTGAATCAAACCGTTCAGGTGAACACCGAGCCACACTCAGATTTGATCAGAACCCCAAATCCTCTTAATCGGTTCCAAAGATGTCAACACCCACAAGTTTTGAGGGGGATAGGGATCTAGAGCGAAAGGAAAGTGAACTCATCGCTTTGACGGAAGCCATTACCAGCCTTCACGCCCAACACACGGAGGAGGGCGTCTTACGGGTATTTAAATACACGTTAATGGGGCAACTAGGAATAAAGTCCTTTGCCTTGACACGCCTCACAGACGGCGAGGAGGAGATTCTTGTTGCCCATGGTATAGAAAAGACGTCCTCGCAGCCCCTTTTGACGGAGTTTATTCATATCGATCGTCGACAAGATGGTCCGCTTCTTGAAAACGGATTAAAGGGTCAAATCACGATACTCGAACGGTTTGAAACCAATGAGCTACAACCCACAGATATCCGGTTTATCAAAACGATTACCCAACTGTGCCTGCAATCCATAGAAAAATTACGATTACAACGAGTAGAAGTTGAACAAGAGACGCTTCAAAAGGAATTATCGATTGTACGCTCCATTCAAGACTCGTTGTTGCCCAATCGTAGGGACCCGCATGAACCATGGGATGTGGCTTGGGCGCATCATTCAGCAAAGGAGGTGGGGGGTGACCTCATCGATGTCGTTGAAGATACCGCGAATCATCGGCTTGTAGTCATGATTGCAGATGGTGCGGGCAAGGGAATACCTGGGGCTTTGTTGATGTCCAGCGTGCAAGCTTTGTTTCAATATTTGGCAACCCAGGGTTCTTCGGTTGGAGATATAGCACATGCAATGAACCACCAACTTCTCACAAGTACCCCTGCCGATACATTTGTTACCGCAACGTTATTGGACGTTGAATTGCCTTCTGCCAATGATGGTTCCTTCCATGTTAACTATGTGAATGCAGGCCACCCTTCCGGCTACATGATCAAGCATGGTGAGCGAGTATCAATGGATTTGGAGATACACCTAGAAGTGCTCCCTTCTACAGCACCTCTGTTAGGTGTGTCAGCATGGGAGCCTTCAGTGATGGAAGAAGCAACTCAAAGGTTGCTCATGTCGAGTAAAGACATCTTATGTTGGCTCACGGATGGTGTCTTAGAGCAAGACATGGAGAACGCAACACAACTTCAAGAAATGATTGTGGGTGAACAACGCTGTGGTGATTGGCTTCTTGAAGCGATCGCCACATGCCCACCAGATGCAACCTCACAAGAGATCCTTGATGGTTTTATCCATCTATATCAATCACGGGTAACCCCAGTCCAAGGAGATGATCAGACGATCGTTATGTTGAGGAGCGGGTACTCCACGTCAAGCTGATTCCTCCCATAATGACCACCATTCCGCCCACAGTCAGTGCGGATGGTATTTCCTCAAATAAGACATATGCAAGCAGGGTTGCTAGCACCGCCTCTGCCAATATTAGGGTCGAGAGGGCTGTCGCCGAATAATAACGGACTGCAAAATTAAGAGAGCCATGACCTAAAATTGTCGGCCCCAAGGCAAGCAAAATAACCATCAGCCACGCCGTTCCACCAAATCCTGAATGAGTCTCTGCCAAAAAGACAAAGAGCAGTGAGGCTGTAACAAACGCCGCTCCATACACATAAAATACATAGTCGATCCAAGTCGATCTTTGTCGAACGGAGCGTCCAATCAGGAAGTAAAACGCGAACAGAATAGCCGCACTAAAGGCAAGAATGTTACCAAGAAGAGGCTGGCCTTGGGTCAATGCTAAAACGTCCCCTTCTGATCCAAGGGTTAAGATAAATGTACCTGATAATGCGGTGATCACACCCAGCCAGGTACGCCAACCAAATTGATGTTTAAAGACGACACTTTCAAGAACGATGAATAAAATGGGATGCATAGTTACAAGAACCGTTGCTGAAGCCACACTCGTGAACTGAATAGAAGAGATAAACAAAACAAGGTGTGCTCCTAATAGAGCTCCCGACAGCATAATGGCCCATGGTTCTACCCCTTTTTCCTGTTTTAATTTGCGCAAAGATGTCCCCTTTTGCAGCCAGAAGGGGAGCAAAAAAGCCCATGCGACACCTAGGCGGCCCGCTGCCAGGAAATAGGGGTCCGTCTCACCGGCCCAGCGCACAAATATTGGGGAAAACCCAAATGATAGAATACCCAGGCCTAAAAATAGAGGCACCCAAAAAGGCGGGGTCGTTGATTGTGTGGCGTTCACTTAAATAGGTCCTCAACGGAGAAATGGGCTCTCAACGGAGACGATCCACAGATGCAAGCAGTGCTTGATCTGATTGAATGGCTCGGCGACCCAAAAAGGCCAACACAAAGCTTGCTCCCGTAATAACAGCAGCAATGACCTCATCCCATAAATAGGGCCCAATACCACCCAAAGAGAATAAAATAGCCACTTCGAAAGCGAAGACTCCTGCCAACGAAAGAGTCCCAATGCGCACAATTTGGAGCTGTAATGATGGTTTTTTAAAAAGAAAAATCGCCACCAGTAATGCAAAAGAGGCAAGGGCCATCATAGCCATTGGGGCCCAATAGATCCAACCAGCCGGATCAGCAGCCATTCGCTCTGGCATTGGAGTCAAGAGAATCAAAGGATTCAGAGAAGCGGCCAGAAGGAGCCATAAAGACTGAATTCGTTGGATCATAACGTATGAATTGGGTTCTTGCCTGAATCGTTTCTACATCATTAAAGACAGATACGTCTGAACGTTTAAGCGCTAGGTGACGGGTAGAATACTCCCTTGACCTGTGCCGAAACTCGTTCAATGAAAAGATACAAGACTGGAACCAATATCAGTGTAAGTGCTGTAGCAAAAATTAACCCAACAATCACCGCCACGGCCATAGGGCTCCACCATGCGGCCTGTTCACCACCCCAGTAGAGATATTCGCTAATATTAGAAAAGAACTCTACAGGATTATTGGTAAACGTAAAGAAGTCAATATTAAACCCGATAGCCAATGGAACCAGACCCAGTGTCGTTGTAATTGCTGTCAAAACAACCGGTCGAAAACGGGTAGCTCCTGCCATAATAAGCACATCATATGTCGATTTTTCCGGATATTTAGCGCGTAGGATATCAATATAGTCTATCAAAACGATTGCATTGTTGACCACGACTCCAGCCAAGGAGATGATCCCTATCCCCGTCATGATAATCACGAAGGGCATCTGAAAAATCACCAGACCATAAAGAACCCCCGAGATAGACATAATCACAGAGGTGAGCACAATAATGGGCTTCACAACAGAATTAAACTGTGAAATCAAGATGAATGCGATCAGGAACAATGCAATCAAAAAAGCATTACTCAGGAAAGCAATAGCGTCTGCCTGCTCTTCCTGCTCACCCGTCCACTCGTACCGAACACCTTGGGGGAGGTTTGCAAGGGTGTTAGCCAACTCGGCTTGAACCTGTCCCAGTATTTGATTGGGATTCGCAGCACTACTCACATCAGATGATAGGGTAACAACTCTCATCTGGTCATTGTGAGTGATTCCACCATAACCCTCTTGCGTAGATAATGAAACAACTTCGGAGAGTGGGATTTGCTGCCCCCCTTCTGTAAGAACCGTTAATGTGCTTAGTGCTGAAAGATTCTCACGACTTTCAGGGTTGAGCCGTACAGTGATATCATACTCATCCACACCATCACGATAGCTCGATGCCTCGACTCCGTTTATCGCAGAACGAATTGTTGACCCAATCTCCTGGGTGTTGAGCCCAAATAATGCTGCGCGCTCACGATCGACATCGATGCGAAGTTCAGGTCTTGATTCAGGCAGGTCTGTATCCAACCCTTCCAGTTGAGCATAGAGGGGGGAGTTTTCTAGTTGACGCTGGATCGACTCAGAAATTTCCATGAGTTGCTTCATATCATCCCCAATAAGCTCCAAATTAATGGGCTTGCCTGTGGGGGGGCCTTCTTGAGGTTTTTCTATGACAACTTCTGCACCTGCAAGATCCTCAGGTAAGGATTTGCGAAGATTTTCCATCGCATCAAATGTGGAGCCCTCGCGTTGCTCATAATCGACAAAATTCAATACGATTGTCCCTTTGTTTTGGGTCTGTCCACTATTATCCATACCCGAGGAAATTGGAGCTCCTGCCGTTGCAACGATGGTTTCTACATCGCTAATCTCTGGAATTTGACGTGATCGCTGTTCGAGCGACTCAATAAACTCACGGGTGGTTTCGACATTGGTTCCTGCAGGCGTTGAAATCTGAGCATAGAGTCGAGCGGGTGGGATATCCTCAGGGAAAAACTCCACTTTTGTCGTTTGAAATACACCCAATGACAGGCCAAACATCACAAAACTCGACAAAAATACTCCAACCGTGGTCAACAAGACGACCCATTGGTGGCGCAGAGCCCAACCCAACGAACGTTCATACCGAGCAATACTCCTCGCCATACCTTTGGTTTGCCACCATGCTGCAACTTTGGTCAAGGCATAACGGTGTAACAGGTAAATGGCACCCGCTATCGTCAACAGCATAGACCATGTCACGGGGTTTTGGATGAGTAAAAATCCTACCACAAACACGCCTACTCCAAGGAGGATGCGACGACCCGTTTTCGACATCTTAGATGTTTGAGCCTCTTCTTCTTGATTGGGAACTCGCATAAATAACGCGCACAACACCGGATTGATCACAAGACCTATAAACAGTGATGCGGCAAGCGTGATGATCAATGTCTTAGGTAGATAGGACATGAACTCCCCAACAAGACCTGGCCAAAATGCCAGTGGTGTGAAAGCTGCAAGGGTTGTGGTGGTTCCTGAAATGATCGGTATCGCGACTTCTCCAGTCCCTTTTTTCGCAGCTTCGATGTTGGTGTAACCCTCCTCGAGATAGCGGTAAATATTTTCTACCACAACGATAGCATTATCCACCAACATGCCGAGCGCAAGAATCAGCGAAAACAATACAATCATGTTGAGCGTAATACCCAACGCCGTGAGTACCAAAAAGGTGATAAACATTGAAAATGGAATCGCCACGCCAACAAATATGGAGTTCCGGACACCCATAAAGAACAACAGGACCGCGATTACCAAGATCAACCCCGAAATAATGTTATTCTCCAGACTCGAGACCATTTTGCGAATCTCCGTACTCATGTCCGAAGTGATTTTGAAAGTCGTTGTTGGAGGGACGAGTGCCTCATTATCCTTGAGGATCTGCTTGACCCGTTCTGAGGCCTCAATAATATTCTCTCCTGTCCGCTTCACCACAGAGAGTGTAATCACAGGTGATTGATCTAGGTAGGAATAGGACTCCCTGTCTTTTGGCGCAAAGCGTACTTCCGCTACGTCTCGTATGTAGACAGGCCGATCATTGGCTGTCGTGACCACAATGTCTTCCAACCCTTGAGGGTCCTCATATTCACCAGGCACACGAAGCAGGTATTTTTTGGTACCCACATCAATAGAGCCCCCCGGTATCGTCACATTCTCGTTTCCGATCGCTTTTGTGATATCATCAAAGGCAAGATTATAGTAGCGAAGCTTGGTTAAGTCGACATCTACTTTCACTTCATTTTCTAGACCACCGGCAAGGTTAACCTCTAGAACCTGTGGCAATGCCTCAATCTCGTCTTGAAGGTCTTCTGCCACTTTTTTAAGCTCATCAAGCCCATATTCACCCGATATGTTCACCTGCATAATGGGGAATTGAGATAGGTTAATCTCATCCACTACAGGCTCCTCCACATCGCCAGGGAGTTCTGATTTGGCGAGATCCACCTTTTCACGCACCTTGAGTAGGGCCTCATCGATATTGACATCCGAATTGAATTCCAGAAGAATGCTAGAATAGCCCTCCGCAGACGTGGATGTCATTTCCTTGATCTCAGAAATATTGGCTAGTTCATCTTCAAGCACATTGGTAACCAAGGTCTCAACATCCTCAGGGGCCACACCAGGATAGGCTGCTCGAACCACAATATTGGGAATAGTGATATCGGGCTGAGCCTCTTTGGGTAGTGACAAATAAGAGGACAATCCCCCGATAATAAAAATCACACACAGGACCAGAACGCTAATGGGATTCTTAAGCGACAGATTGGTCAGAGGGAATTCACGACCTTGAAATTCAGATGGATTTTGTGAAGGTGACTTGGTGTTCATGGATTTGGTAGACATGGGTGTGCGTTCAAGCTCTGCATGGGTAGTTCAACGTGTACCGTTCAGCGTCTTTAGTTTAACGTCTGTGAGAGTGTGGCCTCAGCGGCAGCGGCTCCTGAACCATTGGAGGATGACGTGGATGTTCGAATCTGTAGCCGTGTGCCATCTTGGAGATAAGACGAGCCGTTGGTGATGAACTGGTCTCCAGGATTCAACCCCGATAATATCACCGTTTGGCTTTTGTACACAGGTCCATGGTCAATCTCAACCTCTCTAGAAATTGGGTTACCCTGCGGGTCTTCTCCAACGATGTAGGCAACCATACGGCCTTGTTTGCTAAAGACAAACTCCTCACCCACCACAATCGAGTTGGGCATGTCATCCAGCACAACTTCCACATCCGCTACCATGTCTATTTTGATAATCTCATTTGGATTCGGAAACCCTACCTCTACCTCAAAACTGCGGGACTGTGGATCAATCGTCGAACCAACAAACTGGATGACACCCTCTACTTGCAAGTCCTCTCGCTGGTTAAACTGCAGCCTAACAGGATCGCCTTCTGCCAAAATGCCTACATAACGAGATGGGATACCAACCGTAACGTAGAGTTCTGTTGTGCTCACGACTCTTGCAACGGGCGTACCAGGTGAGAGTAGCTCGCCTGGATCGGCAAACGTTTGTTCAAGGGTTCCCACAAAAGGTGCTTTTAGCACTGTGTTATCCAATGATACGCGTAAAGACGCCAATGCTGCAGCCTGCTGTTCATAGGCTAATTCGGCATTATCAAGATCGCTTTGAGACCCAACCCCTTTGTCAAATAGATCTTTTTGACGGTCATACTGGAGCTTAGACTGGCGCACCATTGCTTCCATTCGGCGAACTTCTTGCTTGAGTGTGGCATCATCTATTTTAGCAATCACCTGACCTTCTTCCACACGCTCTCCCTTTGAGACAGTATAACGAAGAAGTCGACCTTGCACCTCAGAAGACAGGATTGCGTCTTTGTCTGACGTCGCGGTCCCCACTTGTTTGAGATAGCTTCGAAACAATTCCGGTTGTAGAATTTCTGTATCGACGGTTACTCGTCGCACGAGCTCTTCCGGGGCCTCCATGGCTTCGGGAGGTCCACATTGAGTGAGCAGAAAGGTGCTCAAAAAAAGGATGGAGAGAGTGGAAAGTTGTTTCATAAAATTATGGATTTAAAGAAGTCTGAATCGAAAGGTTTTCGGTGAATGGGACACTGCCAATGGCATAATCAAAAGACGCTTTGGCATTGAGATAATCATGGGCTAGCTGAACAACGTTGAACTCAGCCTCTTGAAGTTGCAGTTCCGCTTCAGTGAGCTCAAGCTGAGAGCCATTACCTGAATCAAGACGGAGTTTTGCACGATCAAAACCCTCCTGAGCTTGCTTCAAGGCCATTTGACGCGCATCATAGCTCAAGAAAAGGCGAGTGAATTCGTCCTGAAGCGTTGCAATCTCCTGAGCTGCTGATACTTCGGCTTGCTCTAAATCGGTCTCAAATGTCTGTAGCTCTATAGAGGCTCTCGAGACACTTGCTATGCGCTCGGACCCTTGGAAAATGGGTAATGACACCGCCAATCCAACAGTTTGGAAACGAATAGCATTCTCAAAAACTACGGGAGTCCCTGGTTGAGCAGATGACCACTGCAGGTTGTAGACCGCACTAATAGATGGGAGGTACTCACTCTTGGTAGCGATAAGTTGTTTCTGTCGAAGCGCCACCTGGCTCTCTAGAAACTGAATGTCAGCCCTCTGATCAACCACATCTTGCGGATTCAATAATTTTTGAGCCGAATGTCCATTTGCTTGATCAATTCGACCCAGATGTTCATTGCTAGGAGTTGGCTGGGCTGTTGTCGAAATCACAAATGACGTCAGGTCTCCCACAATCTCGAGTGAGGTGCCCACAGGAAGACCAAGAATTTGCACTAAACCTCTAAGGGCTTGTTTGTATCCGTTTTGAGCCTCAATCAATGAGGGGCGTTGATTCGCCAGCTGCACCTCAATTTGGAGCACACTGTAATCATCGATCAGGCCTGCATCCCGACGCACCTTGGTCTCCTCAAGCACACGCTCAAGTCTTGCTAACGACGTTTCCAAAAGCTCCACACGCTCTTTGGCAAGCAGCGCTTGATGATACGCTTGGCGGGTCTGCGTGATCATTTGTTGCGATGTAAGCACAAAGTTTTGAGACTGTGCGAGTTTGTATAATCTTGATGTACTCAGGCCTATAATGGCTTGGCCTCGAAATATAGTTTGCGAAACAGTCAGCCCACCCTGCCAATTATTATCGGTCCCAAACTGTACCGGGACTAATTCGCCAGCAGGCGCCGAAGGGTCAAATACTTGGGCAGGGATGAAATTCACTGGGATTTCAATGTTACGCGTGTAGTTTGCACTGGCACTCAAATCTGGAAGTACCTCAGACCATGCATTCAGTACCTGTGCATCCCCATCTTTGACCCCCAAAGCTGCCTTCCGAATTTCTCGGTTGCTCGCCAATGCCGTCTGGATTGCTTGTTCAAGCGTCATGGTGAGGGTTTCGGATTGCGCGGAGGTCGAAATGTTTTGGCTAGAGGATCCATTCTGCGCTTGGACACCTGTGAATGGGCCAAATGACAATAATGCCAGGAATGCCGACAGTGCCAAGCAATGAACTGCCTTTGTTGGTGTAAACATTGGGTTTCGTTGAGATAATATTAGACTTTTTTGACCCATGGTCATGACCTCTACTCAGTTACTGTAGGTTTTATTCCATGCAAAACAACTTGCATAAATTGTTTCATCGCCTCTTCAGCTGTCATATCATGGATTAAAGAGTGATTGAACATCTCTTGCTTTGGAGATTGAAATAGATCCAACATCCCTTTGGAAGCAGCAAAAATCATAAGGCCTAGTTGTTCAGGCTTGATATCTGCGCGAACCGTACCATCCGATATCCCTATTTGAGCAGCGCGAATCACATAGGATAAGGCATTATCCACCTCTGCTTTGCACCTATGTACTGTTTCAGTTACCTCTACCCCGTTCCTGGCAACTATATTTTGGTATACATATAGACTAGGCAAATAGAGAGGATTTTTCTTTGCATACTCCAAGCGTTGATGCCCAAAGGTTTGAAGCATTTCTAAACCTGTGAGTGAGTGCGTTAGAATAAGGCTGAACACTTGATTCAAGTCCCGACAAAACCCAAGCGCAATATTCACGATAATATCGTCCTTACTATCAAACTCTAAGTACAAGGCTCCCTTGGAAATACCTGCTTTTTGGGCAATTTGATTCATAGACACATTTTCTATGGAATGTGCCTCAAAAAGCTCCGTAGCAGAGTCAAGAATCAGCTCCTTGCGCTGGTAAGCCTTGGTACTTATGGACATTTGAATTGATCTAGTGTTGAACAAGCGAAATTTTCGACTCAATAATACGAGTTTATGACCGACGGTCATAATCTGAGAACTAACGCAATACCCGCGGGATTCCGTTCGTTTTGGGGGTCGTGGGAAACAATCGAGCAGTTTGTTTTATTTAGACTGTCGTAGCGTGTATCTTTTATGAAGTTTGGAACGCACAAACCATGTATGTCGCAAGAGGTTAAACAACTTACGAGAGAAGAGATCACATCAGTCAGAAAAAGCTGGGCTCAATCGTCATTTATCGCATGTTTTGTTGTGCTGAGCACCCTTTTCACAGTAGCCTCCTATGGGCAGGATATTCCCATCCCGAATCAAAATAATGGACAGCAAAATCAACGTCCGTTACCTAATATTTCGATTTCAAATCCACTGAATCTTGCTTCAAGAAGCATCAGCGTGCACGTTACAGGAGATGTGCCCTTAACTGGTGTAATCAAGGTACCAGTAGGTGCACGAGTGGACGAAGTGTTGTTCGGGTTTGATATCCTAAACAAGCAGCAAGCCCTTGAACAAAATCGAATCGACTTTAGAAATATCCTCGTATTCACGCAAAATGGAGATACGCTTTATAGTGACTTGCTGGCATACAATTATGGTGGAGATTTATCCCAAAATGTGATTATAAATGACGGAGATGTGATTCATGTTCGTCAAACAAATCCAAGATTTGATCGGGTAAGCATCTCAGGCGAGGTGACTCGAGACCTAGACCTCCCTTTCAAGGAGGAAGAAACGTTTGGTGAACTCTTACAGATTGCAGGAGGATTCACTGGTTACGCCTGGACGGATGAAATTACCGTCTTTTCTACTGAGCGAAAGGTGCTAACACTATCCTCAGCCCTTTCATACGTAGTCCAGCCAAATGATCGGTTCGTCATCCGTAAAGATGAATCGAAACGACCCGAGAGCAGCATTGTTCTTTCGGGTGAGGTTCTGCAGCCAGGCATTTACCCAATCCTAGAAGACGAGACTCTACTGCAAGATATTTTGCTTGAAGCGGGGGGGTATACAAAAAATCCCTCCAATCTTTCGATCATCGTTCACCGCAAGGATGACGACTCCAAGCGTGAGCAATCTAGACAGGGTGAGGATGAGCTGATGCGATTCCAGACGGACTTACTACGTCAGTCACGAACACTACGCGTGACTCCTGACCAGTTACGCATGTCTGACCAGTATTTAGAAAACTTCCAGCTCTTCTTCGATGAATTGGATATGGAGCAGACCTTTATGTATTTGCAACCAGAGGATATACAATCTGAGGTCATTACTCTGGCAGACCAAGATAGTATTGAGGTTCGATATACACCGAGTCACATCCGCTTAATGGGACAAGTTAGCAAAAGTGGATTTTATCCATTAGAAGAAGGGAAATCCATAGATGAGTATATTGCAGAGGCTGGAGGGCTTGGACCTGCAGCTGATGAAAATGGTGTCTATGTGATTAAAAATATCTCTTATGCATGGGTGCCAGCTGAGGAAGCAATACTTGAACCTGGAGATCTTCTCTTTGTTGACCGTGACCCTATAACTACATATGAAGTGGATCAAAAGCTTGAAATTCAGCGACTTGAGGCTCAACTAGAGCGACAAGAATCCCGTTTTCGAACAGTCATTTCTACGGTGAACGCACTGGTAAGTGTGGTTCTTCTGCTGACACGACTCTAAGATAGATCTTGAAGAGGATTTTATACATCAGTCAGTATTATCCTCCCGAAGTTGGGGCAGGGGCCGTTAGAGCCGAGGTGATGGCACAGGCTTTGTCAGCAGCAGGCTACGAGGTCCAGGTCTTAGCAGAACGTCCCAATTACCCTCTTGGACAGCCTTATCCTGGCTATAAAAATCACTCCTATATCGAAGAAACCTACCAGGGTGTGCCTGTAACAAGGACGTGGGTTGCTATGAACAGACGTCGTAATCTGTGGGAGCAGATGGTCTTTTATCTCACTTTTATGGTGAGTTCACTATTTACGGTATTACAATCCACTCAAAGATACGACCTTGTAATTGCCACCTCCCCCCCAATTTTTGGAGCCATTTCTGGTGCATTGTTGAGTCAATGGTTTGGGTGCCCTTTTGTTCTAGAAGTGCGTGATCTTTGGCCTGATTCAGCTGTAAAAAAAGAGCTGTATTCGCATGACTCATGGTTCATTCGGCTTGGGAGACAAGTTGAAGCATGGCTTTACCGCAGAGCAGACCATGTGATAGCTGTCACCGATGCAGCCGAAACCATCATTCAATCGAAAAGTGGACATCGCAGAACGAGTATCATTTGGAATGGAGTCAATACGGAGTTGTTCAAAGAAATCCCCTCGGATCTATGGCCTGAGGATGCCAAGAAACGTGAGGGTACATTTCGTGTCGGATATGTTGGATCCTTGGGTCAAATTCATGACATAGAGTCCTTTATTCGCGCTGCTAAAGCTGTGGAGCATGACTCAAATATTGAGTTTATGATTGTGGGCGATGGCGGTCAACAAGATCAACTACAAAACCTATTAGAGACAATTCAACCTCAAAATGTGAATTGGGTCGGGTTAAAACCACACGAGGAAGTGCCCTCGTTTATGTCAAGCTTTGACTTGGCCGTAAATCCAATTCACGATTCAGAAGCATTCCGCTCTATAATCACAGTTAAGTTTTATGAATACCTCGCTTGTGAGGTCCCTGTGATTTGTCTCGCAAGTGGCGTGCAAGAGAGACTAGCCAATACCTCTGGAGCTGCCATTACTCACCCACCGGGTGATTGGAAGTCGTTGGCAGCTGATATTTTGAGGCTGAAAAACAATCCAAATGACCTTAAGGAGCTTCAATCACCTGCTCGGACATTTGTTGAAAGAAATTACTCTAGGAGCTCTCAAGCTGCTCAGATGGTCGATTTTGTGGACTCACTGGATCTGTAACCATTGATTCCAGTCGGTGAATTTTCACATAGGCAAGCATGGAACCCAGAACGACCATGAGCGGTGCATTCGTAAGGAATCGCGGCAGGAATTGGTGAAACACAAAATAGGCGATAAAGGTCCCAATCAGCGTGAGTCCGAGCACATGTCCCCATGATCCCGTCTTGAGTGTATCGTGCTTCATAGCCTGCCAAGACATTCGACCCATGGCCAAGATTATTCCATGAAAAAGGAGAAAACCTGCAAGGCCAAGCTCTGCCAGCATCTGGTAGGAAATATTATGTGGTTCATTCACATAAGTAATACTGTATAGATCATATCGCCTGGCAAATTCGTAAGAAAAATCTCGATAGCCCACTCCGAATCCCCATGAATCGGCAAACATTTCAAGAGCGGCTTTTCCAAGGAGGAGTCGAATCGAACTCGATGCATCGCTAGATATATCTAGCAAACTTAATGCCCGATCAGCCACCGAAAAGAAGATTACCTGAACTTGTGGGATCGTGAGAAGTGCAAGAACAGAAACCCCAACGCCAAGCCAAACAAAGCGGAAATTTTTGAGTTGCCATATAATGAAACCTACAAGCACAACAACAGCAACCCAGCTACTTCGAGAATAGGTAGACAGGATCCCAGCCAGCAAAATGAGAAGCGATCCGACGGCGAGGACTCTTTGCCATGCAGCCATCGAACGGCTATGCAGAAGTGCCGTGGTAAAGGCTATGCCTACCATTAAAGAGGAGGCAAAAATATTTGGATCCGCGTCGGTAATGGCAGCACGACTAGCTACACCAATCCCTCGAAGTTGGATATTAATGGCTGCCTGTTCAGGGTTTAAAATCGTAAACACGGCTGCATAGCCGGCAAGTGCTGTCACTAAAGCTGTGATCGAGATTAACAAGATTGCAAGCTGTCTCTTTGTTTGAAGGACCTGATACAGATAGAAGACAAACAAAAAATTGAGAGATACCCGCAGCAGACGAAGTAAACCATCTTCCACATTTGTACTAAACAACATAGAAAGACACGCCAATGCGACCCAAGCTGCTACGGGCCACTCAATCCCCAAAAGAGTCAGTCGATTCGCTGTAATGGATCGGTGAATGCTCCACAACCCTATCGCTAGGACAAACATGATTTGAAATGGCGTAATAGGTAGTGCAAGCTCAAATACTTCGGCAAAAATACCCCCCAAAAAGGCAGATAAACATAGAGGAAGGGCAACCCAAAAAGGGTCCTCAATCGATTTTAGTCCCCAAAATAAGCCTGCTGGAAGGGCAATCAACAACAAAATTGCCACAATTGGATCAAATCGTGTCAACAATGGGAGTAAGGCCATAAGAAAGGCAACTCCAACAACTAGAGAGGATCCTATGCGACGGGAAAGGGTCACGACTTTTGAAAGACCGACATCAACTCTTGATACTTTTGATAAGCCTCACTTTGTTCTCCTTGCTTACCCTTTCTGATAAAGTCTGCAAAAGACACACTAAAAAATGCAGCAAACAATCCAAAGAAAAATCCAGCGATGACAATAAACGCACGCTTCGGTTTCTCCTTGTATGTTGGCAAGTTGGGTTGGTCAATAAGTTCTAATCCTGAATTAGACTCCATCACCATCATTTTTTGTTGTTCATACTGAGGCAGAAGCACCTTATAGATCTCTTGCTGAACAGTGGCCTCTCTGAACAACCTAAGATACTCAGCTGCAAGTGTAGGCATATCTTCTAACGCTGGAAACACATCAAGTGTGGCATCTGTAAATACTTCGTCAGGTGAACGTGTAGCATTGACTGGATCTACGATGAGTGAGTTATAGGTCTTCTCAAGTTGTCGTTTGCGCTCAAGCAGCTCTGTAACCTCTCCTGAGGAAGCGCTCAAAAGAGATTGTGCGACTCCTATTTCAACATCTAGTGCTGTCATTTGAGCTTTCACCTGAGCAGCATTGCCAATGAGTGCCGCCGTTTGAGTCTGAGGCTCCAAAATACCATAGGTCTTCTGAAAATCGACCAGCTCTTGAGTAGCTGTCTCCAGGTCGGTTAAGTTCTGTTGATAACGAGCCTCATAGGCTGTGAGCATGCGTTGAGCATTGCGTTGATTTATCTCCACCATTCGATCGTCTAGTTCTTCTAGATAGAACTCGACCATCTCTTTGGCTCGTTGTGGATCACGGTCAAGAACAGAGACGGAGACAGATACAATAGGATTGAATCCAATTCCTGCTTCGCGTATTTCTTCGATAATCGTGTTCTCT
>CEOK01070128.1_pt1 | contig 23492 bp, 38 predicted proteins | sample 427001 | NCBI WGS metagenome assembly CEOK01 (sample SAMEA2591108, study PRJEB7988) | marine metagenome | isolation source: saline water (ENVO:00002010), including | reverse complement strand
TGGGCAGATGAAAGAACAGACAAAGAATATGAGGAGGAAGCATGATATTTAAAATCAAAACAGATAACTTATCTAAGATTGTAGATACAGATAATTTTTGGGAAGAAGATATTGATGCTATTCTAGAAAACGAAATTTATAATTTAAGAGAAGAAGAAGTAGATATGTTTGGCACTATGTCAAGCATTGTAGAAGTAAAGGAGGTTGAGGCATGAATAATTATATATTTAAAATTTATTCTGATGATAAAACAACAGGCTATATGGGTTTACTTGTAAACATTCAAAGCACTGAAGAACTATTTTGGAAGATAGATGAGTTAGGTTTTAATCCTACTGATGTTGAATTTAAATTGGTTGAGGATACTTGTGCTCTTAGTGTACCCATAAACATAAAAGAAGAAGAGTACATGGAAGAAATGTTTAACTATATTGAGAATGATGTAAACGACATAACCTTTGATGAAGGCATGGAAGATAATAGTTTAAATGGTGCATTCTCGAAATTCAATCATAACCACGACTACAAAATAAAGGAGGAAGAATGAGTAACGGAGTTTTATTATTGTTTTGTATAGTTGTTTTTAGCTTTGCAATATTGACATTGTTTTTCATACAACCACAAGAAACGAAAAAGTTTGACAAGCAGGGAGTGGTAAAATACAATGATAACGATTACTAAGGAGGTGTTATGATTAAGCATTTACTAGAAGAAATTCTGGAAGAAACTAAAAACAAAGGGTATCATTATTTTATTGAATGTGAAGGTTATGTTTTACAGGACATAACTAATGACCCAGAACTATGTCATGCTACAAGGGATGATGAGTACGGAGGAGTTAATGCTACGGATTCATCTGATATATTTATTTTGAAGTATGATAAAGATTTGCCTGAAGATGAATGGAACTCTTATCAAAACGAAGATGGAGAGTGGGTCACTCAAAAAGGATACAAGAATGTATCTTTTATAAGATGGACTAATTGGAATGATGGCATTGAGAGGGTTTGGGATTATGGTCTTTCTTTAGAAAAGATTGTAGATATTAAAAATATTATGGAAGATTGGGAGGAGCGTTTAAACAGCTTATGAAAAAATTAGTAGAAAGAAATATGTATAGGTTAAATGGTAAGAAGTTAGAGAATGATTTTATCATGGTTGATGATGATGCTACTTACTATAAGAGTGAAGATAAAGTAATTGTAAAGATTACAGAGGATGAAGTTTTTATTGATGACAAATACGGATGGATTAATGACCATGTTGTTAAGTATAGGGATTTATTTTTAGGAGAAAAGAAATCTGATGTAGTTGATAAAATTAAAAAAGGAGAATATAAATTAGTAAACTTAAATGAATAAGCATATAACTTATGGTTATATAGTATTGACTTTTGTTTCTGAAATGAGACAATCTTATTATCAAATATAGCTAGGATAATACTCTACTGAACAGAGCATACTAGAAAAGTTATTCTAGAAATGACTTGTGAAGGCTGCTTAGTAGGATGAGGCATAAGTATGTAAGCGAATAAAAAGCTATATTCTAACTGCATACGAAGCTGATTGCTTATATTTGATAGGTGGCTAGGTAAAGCCTAGATTAGATTCGGGGTACTAGCCACCACAATTAATTATAATGGAGAACATATGACAAAAGATTATAAACCTAGAGTGACAGTAGGTAGTATTCCTATTGATGATGAACCTATTTACAAGGGTTTGTTCTGGGATGCTGAAACTAAAAAGTTTTATAGATGGGAAGATTTACCAAAGGAGATAAAAGATGTTGATTAGTTTCTATAATGCTTACGAGTTACGGAATGTACCCGCAGGACATAGAATGTTTAAGGTCGGCACAGTTGGTTATAAGTGGGTAAAGATTAAAGAGGCTCATGCTCCACATTGGAAAAGAATACCTTTGAAAAAGTGGAATGAGATACAACAACTAAAAACTTTTAAAATAATTAAAGAGGAATAGAATGTCTTACAGTAAAGTAAAAACAGTACGTGCAAAATATAATACCTATTTACATTGGGATATAGAAAATATTGCAGAGAGTTATAAGTTTAATATAGATGATATTAAACAAATTCAAGTGGGTAAGTGGACTGACTTAATCATAACTTTAAAAGATGATACAGTTATAGTTGACAACTCAAAGACAGATGGAATATCTTTGTGGGATACAGATTGGAAATGGTCAGATAAAGTAACTTATGAAGATGGTTGCTTTGAAGAATTTGATTATGATGATTTAGAATATGACAGAGAATGTTTAGAAGAACAACAACTTATGGAGGAAGAAAATGCAGACTTGGCAAGATAAGATACATGAGAACTTATCAGTAGCAAATGAGATAGCATCAAAGTTATCAGACAAAACTACGGATAGGTTGGTCGAAGATGTACATAACGAGTTAATGAGTGGGGACTATGATGAGGATAGAGGATTCAAAGATAATGAAATTATAGACTGTACTTATGAAAAGATAGCAGAGATAATATCAATGCATTATGATGGAGAAGTAAAATGAAAAAAGATGTAACAATAAAAAAATTAAAAACAAAAGTATCGGTAGAGTTTTCTAACGAACAGTATCAAGCTTTAGTTGATTCAGTAAACAATCTTGATACAGCTTTAGATACTTTGTTTGAGTGTCAAGATATGTTTTTAAGTGACGCTAGAAATTTACAAAATATAAAATGGCAGTTAGTAAATATACTTGGACTAGAATATAATAAAGATAATTATAAATATAGTTAGAGCGTTTAAACAGTTTCATAATTTTCTCCGTTTTAAGTTATGACATCCTAAGCATGATGTTAAACTGCTTAAATATTTTTCATTTAAATCTCCATGTTAAATGATATCCTGAGCATGATATAAAACTGCTCATTTTTTTCGGGCTTTACAATGTCAAAAATTTATGATAAAATCTTGTTATAAAATTTTGATTAATAATAATTATTTAATATTTTATTTTATTTATGGATATAAGAAATTTAAAAATTAAGAAATCTAAAAAGTACAAAGCTATAACTTTCTTTATAGGTAGAAAGTATGTAGAGTATTGTGATGAGTGTTTAAGGTGGAAGGATGAGCAGAAGCCTTACAAAGAATGGTACGAAGATAACTTTACAAGTCTTGTTAAAGAGTATGTACAGTATCGTAGAGACCATAGAACGAGGGATTAAATATGGCAGTTAGAAAGGAAGTAAAACTAATTAATCATGTTAAGAAAAGCACATCTCAGGGCAGAGGTGGTAGAGGTAGACGAGTTAAGATATCTACTAAGCACATGAATAAAAACAAAAGGAAAAATTACAAAGCATATCGAGGGCAAGGCAGATGAATATATTTTATTTATATGAGTGTCCGGTTTTATCAGCACAGGCACAGCCAGATAAAATGTTGGTTAAAATGCCATTAGAAACTGCACAGATGTTGTGTACTGCACACAGAGAATTAGATGGTGATAAGTATGCAGACGAGGTAGGACTTTACAAACGAGCATATTGGAATCACCCTTGTACAGTTTGGGCAAGAGAATGTAGTGCTAATTATTTTTGGTTGTACAGACATTTCTTAGCACTAGGAAAAGAATATAATTATAGATATGGTAAAACTCACGCAAGCATAGCTAAACTTGCTAAACATTTAATAAAGATACCAGACAACATCAAACGCACAGACTGGGGAATGACACCACTTGCACAGGCTATGCCAGATGAATACAAACATGAAGACCCTATCGTTGCTTATCGCAGATACGTTGTTAACGAAAAACATTACGCTAAGTGGGAAAAGGGTAGACCAATACCTAATTGGTGGCACAAGGAGGCAGTATGACAGGAATAGAAATAGCAATAGTTTCTGATGAGAATACTAAGATGCATTATGTGTATGGTACTTATGAAGAAGTTGAAGAATATGCAGAGCGTTTAAACGGTTGGGTATTAAGATACTTTGACCATGTAAATCCATCAACCGTTCAATCTAAATTTACTTATGTTGGAAAAGGTAATGACCCATATCAGACTAGTAGAACTTTTAATTATCTTTTGAAAAAGTTAGTTGACATTGAGAAATGGTAGGAGTATAGTATGCAAATGATTAATAGTTCTGAAACAAAATTGGTAAACGAAAAACAATATCAAGCCTTTACTAACTTTGTGAATGATAACTATAAGGAACTTTATGAGAATAAAGTTTGTTATGAAATTAATAGAACAGGAGATAACTTTTTTATAACTCTGTTTGAAAATGACATAGCAAATTTAAGTGAAATATTTGATGTTTCCCCAATGGCATGATACGTAGCCCTCATATTTACACTTCCTTTATCGTATCATTCGATACTCAAGTATTGAACAAGTTTAGGGTCTTGTGCCTAAAAACCCTATATGCTATAATAGATTTATTTTAAGGAGTATATATTATGTATGAATATGTAAAAGGAAAAGCTATGTGGGCTAACATAACCACACCTAATACTAGGTTTAAACCACATAAGTATGGACTTACTGTTTTAACTGATGATGAGACTGCCACTAAATTAGAAGGCATTGGCTTATCGCAAGTTAGGACTAGAGCAGGAGAATCTAAGTACGAAGAACCGGCATTTACTTTTAGCAGAAGAGCGTCTAGAAATGATGGTACTTTGAATGAAGCTCCTAAGCTTTTAGATTCTGATGGTAATGATTTAGATTCATTAGTAGGTAATGGTTCTGAAGTTACTGTTAAAATAAAACCATATAACAATGATTACGGAAGTTTTGCTGAATTAGTAGCAGTTAAGGTTGAAAATCTGGTAGAATATTCTGAATCTGATTCTGAAAATGAGGAGTTTTAATTATGATTATTACAGTAAAAAAAGAAGATGGTGAAGTCGTCTACGATATAAATAAGATTACAGACGAGGCAAAGCAAGGAGAGGCTAGAGTTATAATTTCTAAGGTAGGTAATTTAGATACTGTAACTGAAGCACTAAGTTTTGCCTCGGCTACTCACAGAGCTAACTTAGAGAAATTGTTAGAGGACAGCCCTGAAGCGAAAGTAGAAGAGGTTGTTGAGGCTGAGGAAGTAGAAGAGTCTAAAACAAAGACCGTCAAAAAATAACATAACAGGAGGGCTTATGGATAGCAGTTGGGACAAAGTTCACCAACCGTGTCCCCTATGTGGTAGCAGCGATGCAGTAGGGGTTAACAAAGATGGCTCGGCAAAATGTTTCAGTTGTGGAGAATTTATGCCGAAGTATGATAAAAAAAATAATGAAGGAAGTAATATGCAAAAACAAAATACCAATACGTTTAAACAGACTGAATCTTTAGATGACGGTTTGTTTTCAGCGTTGTCTGACAGACACATTTCAAAAGCAACAGCAGAGAAGTACGGAGTAAAAGTTGTCCATGATTTGCAGGGCAAAGTAATTAAACATTTATATCCATACTACAATGGTCATGAGCTTTCAGCTACAAAGACTAGAGTTGTAAAAGATAAAAACTTTTTCTTATCAGGTAGCTATAACGAAACAGGTTTGTTTGGTCAACAACTATTTAGTAGTGGTAAGTATGTCACGATTACTGAAGGTGAATGTGATGCAATGTCAGCCTATGAATTGTTAGGTAGTAAGTGGGCAGTTGTTTCTATCAAGCGTGGAGCAGCCGGTGCAGTCAAAGATATAAAAGAAAGTCTTGAATACTTTGATAACTTTGAAAACGTGGTCATTGCTTTTGATAATGACAAGGCAGGAAAAGAGGCTTCAACAAAAGTTGCTAGACTGTTTAAACCGGGCAAGGCTATGATTCTTACTTTACCTAATGGTTGGAAAGACCCTAACGATATGCTTAGAAATAACAAGCATAAAGAATTTGTTGAGGCTTTCTGGACTGCTAAAGTTTACACTCCATCAGGTGTTATAAATGTATCTGAGCAAAGAGAAAAGTTTCATGACAGGGAAAAGAAAGATAGTATTCCTTATCCTTGGGAAGGTTTAAACAAGAAGCTTTATGGTTTGCGACAAGGAGAGTTAGTTACTTTGACAGGTGGTACAGGGCTAGGTAAGTCTTCAGTTACTAGAGAACTTGAACATCACTTGATTAAAAACACTACAGATAATGTTGGAGTGATAGCTCTTGAGGAGGATTGGAGAAGAACGATAGATGGCATACTTTCTATTGAGGCTAATGCCAGATTGTATATCGACCAAGAGAGAGAAAAGTTTAGTATAGAAGAATTAGATAAGATGTTTAATATTCTTTACGATGGCGAAAATAAAAATAGAGTATGGATTCATTCTCACTTCGGTACTAATGACATTGATGATATTTTTAGTAAATTAAGATTCATGATTGTTGGATGTGACTGTAAATGGATAGTAGTAGACCACTTACATATGTTAGTTAGTGCTGTATCTGAAGGAGATGAAAGAAGAGCTATTGACAATATTATGACTAGGCTTAGAAGTATTGTAGAAGAGACAGGAGCAGGTATTATTTTAGTATCTCACCTGAGAAGAGTTGATGGTAATAAAGGTCATGAAAATGGTATAGAGGTAAGTCTATCTCATTTACGTGGCTCAAACAGTATAGCTCAACTATCAGATTGTGTAATAGCTTTAGAAAGAAATCAACAGTCTGATGACTATGATGAGTCAAGAACAACGAGAGTACGTATCTTAAAATCAAGATATACAGGAGACGTTGGTATGGCTTCTCATTTGCTTTACGATACTGAAACAGGTAGACTTAGTGAGATGTCTGATTCAGATATTGAAGTTGACTATGATGACAAAGCGTTTTAATTATGGATTTAGTTTTTGACATAGAAACAGATGATTTAAAAGCAACTAAGATTTGGTGTATTGTTGCCCAAGATTTAGAGACAAACGAAATATTTAAGTTCCCACCTAAAAAATTACAGGATGGTTATGACTTACTTATGTCGGCTGATACTTTGATTGGGCACAATATAATTGGTTTTGATATACCAATGATAGAAAAATTTGCAGGTATAAAACTATCTAATAAGAAAATTTTAGATACTTTGGTTATGTCAAGACTGTTTAATCCTACTAGAGAGGGAGGACACAGTCTAGAGACTTGGGGTTTTAAGTTAGGCTTTAACAAGATAGAGTTTGAAGATTATCTTAATTACTCATCTGAAATGTTGAACTATTGTGTTAGAGATGTACAGCTAAATACTTTAGTGCTTAAAGAGTTGCAGAAAGAATCAAAAGGATTCTCTAAACAATCTTTACAGCTAGAAACATCAATAGCTGACGTAATGAAAAAACAAGAGATTGCAGGATTTAAGTTTGATGAAAAAAAAGCAGAGCTACTTTTAGCAGAGCTTAGAGAAAAGAAACAAGAGATAGAAGATGAAGTTCATACAACTTTCAAACCAAAATGGGTTGATGATAAATTAGTTACACCTTACATTAAAAAAGACGGGACTCTATCGAAAAGAGGTTTATCAGATGAAGAATATCAAAGGTGTTTAAACACTTCTAACTTCGAACCTTTTATGAGAAAGAATTTACAAGAGTTTAATCTTGGTAGTAGAAAACAAATAGGAGAATACTTAGTTGACTTTGGTTGGAAGCCAGAAAGATTTACTCCAACAGGTCAACCTATAGTTGATGAGAAAACTTTATCTGAGATAACTCACATCCATGAAGCAAAGCTAATAGCTGACTTTTTACTATTGCAAAAAAGAATAGCTCAGATTGAATCGTGGTGTGAGGCAGTACAAGAAGATGGAAGAGTACATGGTTTTGTTATACCTAATGGAGCTATAACAGGAAGAATGACTCATAGGAATCCTAATATGGCTCAAGTGCCTAGCGTAAACTCTGAGTACGGAAAAGAGTGTCGGGCTTGTTGGGTTGCAGAAGAAGGATATAATTTAGTAGGTATTGATGCTAGTGGCTTAGAGATAAGAATGTTAGCTCATTACATGAATGATGAGGAGTTTAGAGATGAAATTATCAATGGAGACATACACACAGCTAATCAAAAATCTGCAGGACTTGAATCTAGAAATCAGGCAAAGACATTCATCTATGCACTCATGTACGGAGCAGGAGATGAAAAGCTTGGAAAAGTGGTTGGAGGAAATACAGGAGATGGTAAAAGAGCTAGACAACATTTCTTCGATAATAAGCCTACATTTAAATCTCTTGGAGACAGGGTTAGAAGAGCATCGTCTAAGGGTTACCTCAAAGGTTTAGATGGAAGGAAGTTATATATTAGAAATGCACACGCTGCCCTAAATACTTTACTTCAAGGAGCAGGAGCTATTGTAATGAAACAGGCTTTAGTTTTGTTAGACAGTAAGCTACGTTTAAACAGTATTGATTATAACTTTGTTGCTAATATCCATGATGAGTGGCAAGTAGAAGTTAAAGAATCACAAGCAGAGTATGTTGGACAATGTGCTGTAGATGCTATAATAGAAGCAGGAGAATTATTAAATCTTCGTTGCCCTTTAGACGGGGAGTACAAGATAGGAGGAGACTGGAGTGAAACACATTAAAGAAAAAGATAAATTTTTTGAAGAGCTTTTTGATAGTTTTTATACCGGAGCTGAAGATGTTAGATATATAAATGGTAGAGCTTGTGTATATTGGACAGAAGGTAAGTGGATTTCAGAATATGGTGTTGAAGAAGATAAAGAAAAGGAGTATCAAAAATGAAACCCACTAAAGAAAATAGAAAAAAGTTTGACATAGATTTAGAGTACGGAGAAATTCGTGAGGATAAAATTAAAGATATGCTTACTAACAAAAAAGTAGAAGTTAAGTCAGAACGTGATATGTGGATGAAGACAGGTAATATCGCTATTGAGTATGAGTGTTGGAACAAACCATCAGGAATAAAAGCAACAGAGTCTGATTATTGGTTTCATAATCTTTGTATTGGCGATGAAGAATATTGCACGTTGGTTTTTAAAACAAATACGTTGAGAAAAATTGTAGATAAACTTGATTACTTTAAAACAGTTTCAGGTGGAGATAACAATGCAAGTAAAATGTTTTTAGTTAATATACAAAAACTTTTTTCTAGTGATGTTATAAAATCATTTAAGGAGTTAGAGGATGACAAAAAAGAAAACACTTGATACATTAGTAGAAGATATCTACGGTAAACTTTCTGTATTAGGCGAAGGTAAACCTCTTGACTTAGATGAAAAAACTATTGACGATTTTGGAGAGTCAATGAAAACTATTCTTAGTGAATGGTCTAATCCAAAACCTAGAGATAGTGGTACTCTTCGTATGTCTAATATCGGCAGACCAACAAGACAGTTATGGTATGATTTAAAATCAACAGGAGAAAGTACAGAGGTTATTCCACCGTCTGTTTTTATAAAGTTTTTATATGGTCATCTTCTTGAAGAAGTTTTATTGTTTTTAATAAAACTATCTGGACATAAAGTTGACAATGAACAAAAAGAAGTAACCGTTTCAGGAGTCAAAGGACACATGGACTGCACTATTGATGGAGAAGTGGTTGATATTAAAACTGCATCTGGATTTGCATTTAAAAAGTTTAAAGAAGGTACACTAGCTGAGCAAGATACATTTGGTTATTTACCTCAGTTGGCAGGTTATGAGGAAGCTGAAGGTACAAATGAAGGTGGATTCTTAGCTATGAATAAAGAGTCAGGTGAGATAGCTTTGTTTAGACCATCTGAGTTTGATAAACCTAATATTAAAACAAAAATAAAAAAGGTTAAAGATTCTTTAAAGTTAGAGACTCCTCCAGAACTTTGTTATAATCCAGTTCCAGAGGGCAGCTCAGGAAATATGAAACTTCCTAGAGAGTGTGTTTACTGTAGACACAAATTTGAGTGTCATAAAGATTCTAATGAAGGTAAAGGACTAAGAGTGTTTAAATATTCTAAGGGTCTTACGTATTTAACTAAGACTCCTAAGCCACCTAAAGTTTTAGAGGTAACGAATGAATGGAAAAAAAGCACGACAGCTTCGTAAGAAAGCTAAACATTTACTAATTGATTGGATTAGAAGTATGACTCCAGAAGGAGAAGACTCTAAAAAAATTAATGAAAAAAATTTACATGAATTTTTACCTGAGCAAACGCATGTTTACTTAAATAATAAATTTATGTTGAGTGCTTACTCTTATAGATGGTTTTATAAAAAAATAAAACAAAACCCTGATGTTACTTTAGAAAACATAAATGATTAAATATAAATTTAATGAAGATAAAATATTAAAAGATATTAAAGACTATATTGATTTAACTTATAATCAACATTATGGCAATGGTAAGTATCAGGCAACAGATATGATTATTGATTCCGGTCATGGCGAAGGCTTTTGTATTGGCAACATTATGAAGTACGCTATGAGATACGGAAAGAAAGACGGTAAGAATATAAAAGATTTACAAAAAATTATTCACTACGCAATTATTAATATATATTTAGAACAGGAGGTAGATAATGAGCGTTAAAACAACAGGATTCCAAACAGTAGAAGTTGGAATGTACATAGATAAAAAGAAAGTAGTTAAAATAGAACATACAGATTATGGTAAATTTAAGTCTGGAGTTAAACCATATTTAAAATTAATTATGGAAGATGGCTCAGAAATATATAACTCTACAATGTTACATGGAGAATTAAAAGATGGTTGAAGATAAAGTAGGAACTAAACCTTATCTAGGAATAGTAATAGATTACGATAAAGAAAAGAAGCTAGATAAATTTAGTTTAGATACACTAAAGGACAGATACTTCTGGGATGATGAGACTCATGCTCAAGAAGCTTTTGCTAGAGCTGCAGTTTTTGGAGCTACTTTTAAAGATGAGACAGACTTTGAATTAGCACAAAGACTTTACAACTATAGCTCTGACCTTTGGTTTATGTTTAGTACTCCTATACTTAGCAATGGTGGTACAAGTCGTGGTCTTCCTATCAGTTGCTTTTTAAATTATGTTCCTGATAGTAGAGATGGTTTGTCATCCCACTATGATGAAAACATATGGTTGGCAAGTTCAGGTGGTGGTATCGGAGGATATTGGGGAGATATAAGAAGTAACGGTATCTCTACCTCTAACGGTAGTCGCTCTACAGGAAGCATACCTTTTATTCATGTTGTTGATTCTCAAATGTTAGCCTTTAATCAAGGTGTAACTAGACGTGGTAGTTATGCAGCTTATATGGATATCTCTCATCCTGAGATAGAAGAGTTTATCAACATGAGAAAAGAGTCTGGTGGAGATATAAACAGAAAGTGTTTAAACCTACACAACGGTATAAATATAACTAATGAATTTTTACAAGCTGTACAAGAAGATGCAGATTGGAGATTAGTAGACCCTAAAACAGGAGAGGCTGTTAAAATAGTTAAAGCCAGAGACTTATGGTGGCAAATAATCTATGCACGTGCAGAAACAGGTGAGCCATATATGGTAAACATTGACACTTGTAATGAGGCTTTACCAAAAGAACAGAAAGATTTAGGATTAGAAATAAAACAAAGTAACTTATGCTCTGAGATTACTCTTCCTACTAATGACGAGAGAACCGCAGTATGTTGTTTATCTAGTGTTAATTTAGAACACTTTGACAAATGGTCAAAAGATGAAATGTTTATTTCTGATTTAATTACTATGCTTGACAATATTTTACAACATTTTATTGATAATGCAGTTGACACATCTCAATTAGGAGAGTATAATGCTAATTATAAAAGGTTTAAAAACTATGTTAGGGAAGGCAAAGAGGGTTTTACAAAAGCAACTTATTCAGCCTATCGTGAAAGGTCTATCGGTCTTGGAGCGATGGGTTTTCATTCCTATCTACAGAGTAAAGGAATACCTTTCGAGGGTTTATTCGCTACTAGCTTCAACCATAGAGCGTTTAAACACATCAAAGATTATTCTACTAGAGCATCTAAGAGACTTGCTGAGTTACGTGGCGAAGCTCCTGATGTCGCTAATTCTGGTATGCGGAATGCTCATCTTCTTGCTATTGCTCCTAATGCTAGTAGTAGTATCATATGTGGTGGAACGTCTCCGTCAATAGAACCTTTTAGAGCTAATACTTATACTCATAAAACTTTATCAGGTAGTTATCAAGTCAAGAATAAATACCTTGACAAGGTTCTTCGTTCAAAAGGTTTGAAAGGAGAAGAACTTGAAAAAGTTTGGAAAGATATCTCAGCTAACAATGGCTCTATTCAACATCTAGAAATACTAGATGAAAAAGAAAAAGAGTTATTTAAAACTGCTAATGAGATAAATCAGATTTGGATTATAGAACATGCTTACAAAAGGCAAGACTTTGTTTGTCAAAGTCAAAGTGTTAATCTTTTCTTCACGTTGCCAAAAGCTACTGAAGAACAAGATATTCATGATGATTATATGCAATACGTAAATGATGTACATTGGTATGGCATGAATAAATTAAAGTCTTTATATTATTTTAGGTCAGATGCAGCGAGAGCAGCAGAAAATGTAAACATTAAAGTTCCTAGAATAAAACTAGATGAAGTTGAATGTATTAGTTGCGAGGGATAATTATGAGTATATATTCTGGAACTAAGCTTTATGAAGCATTAAAAGTTAGATATGAAGCTGAAATAATGGAAGCTAAAGCTAATTTAGAAAACTATTTAGACAACAAAGTAGGTGTTGCAGAACATCCTAATATTGTTGAGTCAGCAGATATTTTAATAGGACAGTTAGCTACTGCAGAAGATAAGTTAAGAACTTTAAAACAAAATTATTAGGAGAAATATGAATCCGTTTAAATATATTTTATTATTTGTATTTTTATTTACAGCGTTTGGATTTTTTATTAGTAGTATCTACGGAAACTTAGAATACACTAATTATCCAGACAATCATTTATGTATACAAGAATGTTGGGAGGGCATAGGATGAGTTTATTAGGAACAAGAGATTATTACAAACCATTTGATAACCCTTGGATGTTTGATTATTATGTATTACAGAATCAGATGCATTGGATGCCAGAGTCTGTACCATTACATACAGATGTCAAAGATTGGCAAGAGTTATCAGATAATGAAAAGAATTTATTAACACAAATATTTAGACTGTTTACACAGTCTGATGTAGATGTAGGTTCTGGCTATGTAGATAGATACATGAGAATATTTAAGAAGCCAGAAGCAAGAATGATGATGGGTTCTTTTGCTAACATGGAATCTATCCATCAACATGCTTATAGTTTATTGTTAGATACGGTAGGTATGCCTGATTTAGAGTATAAAGCTTTTGCAGAGTATGAAGAGATGGCAGATAAACATGACTACATTAGCAACATAAAAACAACTAGAAGAGATAAAGAAAGTATAGCTAAAACATTAGCAGTATACTCTGCTTTTACAGAAGGTCTTCAGTTGTTCAGCAGCTTTGCAATCTTGTTAAACTTTCCAAGGTTCGGAAAGATGAAAGGTATGGGTCAGATTGTGACCTATTCTATAAGAGATGAGTCAATGCATGTTGAAGCTATGACTAAATTATTTAGAGAGTTTATCCAAGAAAACTTAGATATCTGGACTGATAAATTTAAGAAAGAGATATACGACATATGCAGACAGATGGTTAAGCTTGAAGATAAGTTTCTTGACTTAGTGTTTGAAATGGGAGACTTACAAGGACTAACTAAAAAAGATATGTATGCTTACAATAGATACATAGCAGATAGACGATTACTACAACTAGGACTTAAAACTAACTATGACCAGAAAGAGAATCCTCTTGGTTGGTTAGATGAAGTTATGGGAGTAGAACACCAAAATTTCTTTGAGGGAAGAGCTACAGCTTACATGAAAGCAGGTTTGAGAGGAAGACAAGATAAAGTAACCTTTGCAAATCTGGAGGAAGAGAATGTCTCAGCCCAAAGAAGCTAACTTAGTAAGTTTTAAAGTGGTCTTAACACAAGACCATAAACTTATTACGGAGTATAAAATAGTGCCTGAGGATGAAGTTAATAAATTGTTTAAAGACGAGTCTGAAAATCAAATAATTAAAACTGTCCTTAGGCTTGGAAAAAATAAACTTTCCAACCTACATAATTTACTTCAAATTGAGTTAGATGTACTAAATGATTGAGTGTTTAAACAGCCCAAGCAACATAGAAAAATGCTGCTAAAAACCAAACACTAAAGCATAAGATACAGACTTCTTCTGTATCATATCCCATGTTTTTTCTCCTTTAGGGAATTGTTAATCTTTACGTTTATCTTTTTGCTGTGCTTTAGCTATCTTATCTTTTTCAATAAGTTGAGGTGCTCCTAGTGCAGTTTTAAGAAAAACTTCCTGTCGTATGATTTCGTTATCAACTGAACGTACTCGGTCTATGAGAGAAACAAGAATGTTCATCTGCGAATCCAGTTTAGCATCCAGTCTTTTTTCAACAGCAGTTAGACTCTCATTGATTTTGTCATCAACGACATCTATCTTCTGCTCCATTCCATTAATAATTTTATTTAGTAGCTTCCATACGAAAAAGCCCAATCCTAATGTCATAGCAATAGGAAAGCCAACATCATTTATTAATGTAACAATTTCATTCATTTTCTTCTGATTCTTCCCAAATATTTAGGGATTGGTCAACTATGTCTTGTATAGTCTTAGGTCTCTCCACTAGTTACCCTTAGTAACTTTTTGTTGCTTCTCATATGTTCTAAGCCCTGCCATTCCGAGCATCGCCATGAGAATTGTAGAGAGTTGTGAAAAATCAAACTCAGGTAGCTCTACTTGCATACCTGCAATATTAATACCAAACTGAATCATTGGTGCGATTATAAAGTGATACATCATAGCCAACGAGCAGCACCATCCTACACTCGGTCTCCATCCACTTACAAAGATAGATTTATGTTGTGCTTCTAATTTATTAACTTCTATCTGAGCAAGATTAGCAGTTTGTAATTGTGTCTTGAGTTCATGCTCAAGTTTCATTTTTAAGTTCTTATCTGCAACGAATTTACCTAGTACCTTACCTGCGATACCTACTACAGAATTAGTTATTGGGTCAGCCATCTGTATCCTCCGGTGTAAAATCTAAACTATTTTCTAAAGTGTTATTAACTATGTCTATTATATGCATAGCTAACTCATCTGCTTTGTGTTCGTAATTCTTAGCTATAGCTTTTGTGAAGTGCATGTCCAACAAAGACTCATAAATGCTCCTGAACTCCTCTCTTTTCATCCAAGGCTCATTACCCTTAGCCCTAGCCTTACAGTCGATTCTGTACGCTTTATCGAGGTCTGATTCCCTATATAGAACTAACATTAGTAACTCCAGATACGAGGAGCAGCTCTTGTCTCATCCATGTCTAAGTGAATAAATCTAGCACCGACATCGCCCTTCTGAGAAACACCTATTCTTTTAATACCAAAACGTAGGGCTACTTCAACAACTTTGTAAGCTTGTTCCATATGTACAAGTATGTCTACAGCTTTACCAGAAGCATGTGCTCCGGGTCGAGACTTCTTAGCTTCTATCGGATGTTTAGGAGAACGGTAGCCACTTGTGATAACAAATGCAAAACCACACTCTTCTCTAATCTCATCTAAGACCTTCATAAAGTCTTTATCCATTTTGCATTCACCTGTGTGACTGCATTTTAATTCATCTTCGGTAAAGTATTTATACATTATTTAATTTAACTATTTCTCCCTTAGAAAAACCTAGTCTATCCATTTGTTCTGAATAAGGCTCACCTGTGAAAGGGTTTATTCTATCAGCAGGGTCTTCTCGTGTAAACGGTACATCTAAAGTTCCCTCAACTAAACCGCCTCTAGTTCTTTGCATTCTTTCATCTTCTTGGTCTTCTAGTATTTCATCTATAGTTTTTTCACTATCATAGTCTAGTACAGGGAATTGAGTTAATCTAGAAATTTTTCTTTCTAATTTTTGTTTTATGTCTATTCTTTCAGAATCGGTTAAATTTTTATTTTTTCTTAAAGAATTATCAAAACTTTCATTTATTATAAGTTCTCCTATAAAGTCACCGGTCTGATATCCTATCGGATTAAATTTAGAAGATACAAATAACAATTTCCTAGCAGTTTCGTTTATAGAACCATTTTCTTCTAAAACTGTTTGAGTGTCTATACCTATTCTTTCACCAGCTTTAGTTAGGTTATAAAAATCTTTGTAATGTTCGTAGTATAATGCCTGTTGTTTATCAAACATTGCTATTATTTTTTCAGGTGTGTCCATTTCCATAGACCTTTTTATAGAACTAATTCTATTATTTCTTTTTCTTGCAAACTGATTTATTTTATAGTCATATGTTTTAGATAAATATTCTTCATTCATCGGCATGACACCATAACCAGTAATTAGTTTAAGTAGCTCTTTTCCTTCATATATGTTTTGGTCAAATTTAGTTTCATCTTCTCCGTAATTTTCAATATATCTTCTAACAGATGCTGAAGCTCCCGGCTCTAAATCATTTAATAAATTAGCAACTAATATTTTTAAATTATCTCCATTTAACATTTTACCAATATAACTATCAATGTCTTCATTAAATCTAGAGGATTTAGAGTAAGGATTAGTCATTAATCTACCATCTTTATCTTTACCCCCTCTTATGAAATAATCATTTACTGTACTTGCGACAATAGATTCTCCGAAAAACGGAGTTAACATTTCTGAAGCATATTCAGATAGTAATGGCTTGAGCTCTTCGTCAGTCATGTCTTCTGAAATATTATTAGCTATACTTTTGATTACAAACTCTACCATTTTTTGAGGATAATCAAATGAATTATAACGAGATAAATCATGTAATAAAGGAACTCCATCATCACTATAAGAAATCATCATGTCTGACAATTTATAAAAATCAGGTGCAAATCTTTTAAAGTCATTTATCTGTTGCTCATCTGTTCCTGTTAGGTATTGATTAATTGATTTCGTTACTGTTGTTCCTCCTGCACCAAAAGCACTAAAAGCTGCTCCCCTTCTCATTCCTCTTTGAAGCATTATCGTACCTGCCTCTTTTTGTCCCTCTTTAATTAGTTTATTACCTATCCTTATTTCTGTCATAGCCTGAAAAGGAGTTAAAAATCCTATCCTAGTAGACTCAGCTAAAAATGAAAAGAATTGACCCACGAGAGGAACTCTTCTCATTCCTAAGAAAAACTCAGGTATGATATCGTAGTTAGGTAACCCATTACGAACTAGTCTGGCTGCCTCTACTTCCATAGCTGCTTCATCTGCAAATTTATAAAAACCATTATAATTATCAGATAGAGCACTATTAAATTTTTTTAAATTTTGTAACTCTGATTCAAACATTACTATTTTTGCAAAATCATCTTCGGCTATATATAAATCAGTAACCTTTTCAACACCTTTACTAATTTTTTGCATGTATTTATTTCTAGCTATAGGGTCAGTTATAAATTTAAAAGGATTCCAAGTTGAAGTATTTGATACGTCTTGATATAAAGCTTTAATATCTCTGACTATTGGTCCTTTATTTAATATACCTAATTCTGCCATTCTCTGTATGTAAGCTTGATTTTCTAAATCACTTCTGTTTACAAACTCTTTGTAAAGTCTTTTAGCAGTTGCAACTGTTATTTTAGGGTCAAAAACATTTATACCTTGACTTAGAGACATATGATTCTGTCCAAAAACATTTAAGAAATGAGTGCCTTGATTCCAAACTGTTTTTGCTCTTTGAGCGAACCCTTTTGTATAAGCGAACCCTTTATATACTGTACCAAAGAATTTGTTATTATCTATGAAATTTATAAAACTACTATAATTTTGAAAATACTTAGCTAATTCTTTACTAGTATATTTACCTGATAAGTCTCCAAAAATAGATATTGTGCCTTCTGCTTTAGGTATTTGTACATCAAAACCAGCTTTAGGTTTATTGTGTATATATATTCCTTGACCGTCTCTATAAATTTTATTATAAAAATCCATACTACTTGAAAGTTTAGCAATTTTACCTATAGATAAAGCTAATTTTTCAACAGGGTCTGTTATTTCTCCGAAAAATTTTCTAATAGGTTCAGGAACATTTACTTTTTCTTTTAATAGATTTCTATTGTTTTGTTTAAACTCAGAAGCACTTTTAGCTAATTTTACATATTTACCTTTACCCTCAAATAATTTATCCATTTGTAATTTAACTTCATTCTCTAATCTAGATGGTTTTATCCTAGGTCTTTTAGATAAAATATCTTGACGAATAAATTCTTCTACTTCTTTCATTACTTTAATTGATGGAGTATAACTAGGGTCTTCAAAAGCTTTATATGTTCTTCTAACATAAAATCCCAGTTGGTCTTGAATTATTTTTTTGTCGGCTTTACTAATGTAATTAGAATCTAGTAATAATTTACTAGCTTTATCTTGTAAATCTCTAGCAGCTATGATGGGTTGTCTTGCTTCTTCTGGAAATTTTTCTAGTAGTTTTAAGAACTGTGCTCTTTGAGTAACTGGCTCTTTTACACCTTTACTTGTTATTATTCCGGGAACTCTAAAATCTGAAAATAACAGAGTGTTTAAATCATCTACAAGTTCATCTCTAGTAGAACCAGTTGCCTTTTGAATTGTTTCTAAAGCTTTATTGAGATTTAACATTGTGTGCTCAATAGTTTTATCCCATTTAGCTTGTATATTTTTCATCTTTAATTCTTCTTCAAAAATGTGTTTAGTTCTACCACCTCTTGAAGAAAAAACTTGAGATAACTTATTCGCTAAATAGCTAATAAATCTGCTTTGAGAAAACTTTTTTAGCCCTAAGAAGTTTTCATCTAGCCCTCTAATATCACCCATGTCGTAAGACTTACCTTGGGCAATTTGTCTTTGTCTAAATTTTACACTTCTTTGTTTATCAGATTCTCTAATAGATTTGTTTCTTTTAATTAGGTTAAGAAAATAATTAGAACTTTCAACTCCTTTTTCTTTTACTTGCTTAAAAGCATTAACTAATTTTTTTCTATTAGCTATAAGTGATTGTCCTGTTTTTAATCCACCGACAAGTATACCAGCAGCAGCTAAACCATCAACCAATAATCCTAGTCTAGCTTCAATTTCAGTTTTGTTTTCGTTGGGTTTTAATGGGTCTAAAAAGTATTCTTCAAAATCTCCTAAAAGACCTTCATTGGAGTCATCAATCATGCTTCCAATAAAACTTGCTAAATTTTCTTCGTATGGGTCTAGTGAAATTTGTGCAGCCACTTCGCCTTGTGCTGCACCTTTTATTACAGCACCGCCTATTCTTGTTGTTCTTGGAAAAGATTTTGATAGGTTTTTTACACCTTCAGATATCTTTTTTATTCCCTGAATAGGTTTAGTTACTTTTTTTCCAACTACTTCTGTTAATAGAAAAGAATTTACAAAACCAGTCATATCTCTTATAACCTGATTAACTGCACTTTTTGGTTCTGCTATAGCTGTTATCTCTCTGCCGCCTCTAGTAGTTGTTACAACGTCTTCTTCTCCTACCACTTTAGTATAGATGTCTTTTAAAAACTTTTCAGTTTTTTGTCTTTCATCTAATGAAGGCTCATCTAAAGTTCTATATAATTCTATACCACTTCTAACTATGTTATCAGCACTACCTGCATAAGTTCTTTCGAGTTCGTCTTTTTGTTCTTGTGAAAGAAGTTTATAAAGATTTTTATAACTTGTAAAATCTAACATTAGTTTCGTCCTAACTCTGCTTCAAATATTGTGTTTAATAAAGGTACTACAGTACTAAAAGCTTGGTCTAGTATCTCATTATAATAATCATTTTCTGTTTTATCTTTGTTGTCTGCTAGGTATCTATTTAATATTAATTGAAAATCTGGGTCTATTAATTTTGCAGTAATTGTATTTGCAGTATTAAACATTATTTTTTCTTTAAGACCATTACCAGAATTTGCTATTCTTAATTGTTTTTCAATAGCTTCTATCAAGGTTGCATTTTTTATAGGGTCTTTTTTTAGCTCTTCTAAATACTTGACAGTATCTTCAACCCTTTTAATTTCTTTAGGAATATCATCATCTATATTAAAAAATTTGGTTTTTAGATGTTCATTGAGAGATGCTTCAAATTCATCTCCTGATGTTGATTTTCCTAGTTGCTCTCTCATAATAATAAATTTACCTTTTTCTAATCCAACGTCATCTCTTGCTTTTTGAATAAATTCACTTTGTAAAGTATTGGAAAATAATCCAATACCTACTATTTCATCTACTGTATATCCTCTTCTATCATCTCCTGCATCAATAATGTCGTTCATTTTTCCAATAGTTTCAATATCTACAGTTGATGAAAAGTTTTTATTAACGTAGTCGATAGCTTCCTCTTTACTTAATACAGGTTCTGTAATAGCTCTAGTAGTAACCGTTTGTACTTGTTCTTTTCTAGCTTTAACTCTTGCTTCTGCTTCTTGTGCCTCGTTTCTTAGTTTAGCAACTCTATCATCAAATCCTTTAGGAAATATTCTACTTGCAAGGTTAGCAGCAACACTAGCCATTCTAGGGTCATTAGCTACTTCATTAACTTTAGAGTTGTAAGAATCAAGAAAAACTTGGTCGTATTCTTCAAAGGTAGGTTTATTAGCTAAAGGGTTATCTTTTAAAGACGTTATAAATCTTTCAGAGTCTTTTAATTTTTCTTGCCAAAGAGATTCATGTAGTGTCTTAGAATTACCTACTAATTTAAATTTATTGTCATACGTTCCCTCTATGTTAGGGTCTTCATTATATAATTGTATAGCGTAATTATCTATAGTTTCTCTTGGTCTAATTAAATAATCTTGATAAAGCACTCTGTTGTCTAAACTGTTTTCAAATCTTTTTTGGTTAGCTGCTTTTTCTATAGTTCTATTATTAGCTAACTGCTCTAATTTATTTTCAGTTCGACTTTGGAGAGTCTCTTGTCTTTGTTCATAAATATCTCTTATAGTATCAATAATAAGTTCAGCATTACTACTTCCTTTTCTTCTTGATAACAAACTTCTAAAAGTTGTAAATAAATCCATTTTTATTACTCCTGCCTACCTAATAAACTTTTTATCTCTGGACCTTTCTCTTTCACTTGCTCTAATAAACTTCTAGGAACAACTCCAGAGTCTATTTTTTCAACACTTACATTTTTAATTTGTTCACTATTTCTAATTTCATCAAACGCTTTTTCAAACTCTGCAATACTTTCAAAAGTTTCTTCTTCATCGAGCTCATTAGCATCGTTAGTCTCAATGTTATAATTAATACCAGCCTCTTCTCCTATAGACATTATTAAATACATTAGAGGTTCTATAACTAAAAACATAACATCAGGATTGATATTTCCTTTAATAAATTCAACATACCCAACAGTCGTAGCTATATCTGATACACTCATACCATCAGCCAAACTAAAAACTATATTTTTTGTAGCCTCTGGTTCTAGTAGTTGATTTAAAATATTTTGCAATGCTTCCCTAGGATTAGCAAATTTTGGAGGCTGCTCCCAAGGGTAAGGATTGTTTGGATTGTTTGTTAAAGACTGACCGGGAATTTTTGGAGCTTGAGAATTTAACTGTGTTAATTCATCTAAGTCTGATTGAACAAATTTTTTATTAGATGGTATATCTATTTTTTCTTTATCAACAGCTTCTACTATTTCTTTTAAGTCATATCCAGAGTTAGCAACATCTTCAACTGTTTTTAAAATAGCATCAGATAAATTATTAGATACGAATTTTTTTATCGGTCTTACTTTTTTAGCCATTATGATACCTGTAAAGTTTGTTGTCTAAATAGTTCTGTAGGTATATTTGAATTACTACCAGAGCCATAATCTAAATTATAAATGTTACGTAAGTCCATGTTTGCTTCTTGATATGCAATTTGAAAAGGAAGTATTTGACTAGCTATTTCAGAAGCAGGAGTATCTATAAATCCGCTTGGTTCAGTCATACTCTCTTCTCCAAAAACTTTTCTTTTAGCATAACCTTCTAAAGCATCTTGAGCAAATTGTTTTGCCTCTTCTTTATACTGTTCTCCTAATTTACTTTTTGTTTCAGCCTTATCAATATCTTGACCTGTAGCAGTCATTATCTCAGGTGTAACTAAAGATGTAGAAATATCAGATGTAGTAGAACTACTAGCTGCTGCGTTAGGGTCGTATCTTACAGTTACCGCTTCTATATTTTCTGTACCAAACTGACCTGTTCCTGTCTCAATGTTATACGCATCTCCACCTACGGTAGTAGTTACATCTGTATCTATGTCTATTGTTTGCCCATCAGATAGTTTTAAACTTTTAGGAGTTACATCTGTACCAGTTGCTTCTGCCATAATACTAGCGTCTGAAGTTCCTTGAATAACTTGATTAAGTTTTGCAAAAGCAGCACCAGTTGCTGCACCTACCCCACCTTTTAGTAACCATTCTTTAGGTTTGTCTCCACTTAATATTCCAGCACCAGCACCTACTATAGCTCCTGTTAAAGCTCCACTTGCTAAAGTACCTGCAGCTAAAGAGGCTGATATTCCCGGAATAGCTGCTATAGCTCCCGGTATCGTAGCTGCTGCTGTAATTAGTAAAGCTGTTCTAATATACTTATTTCTCCAAGCTTTTTTAGCTAAATTAGTTGTACCTTCAACAACTTTTTTAACTCCTTTAGCTACTTTTTTAATAGCTTTACTAACTCCTTTTGTTATTTTTTTAACTATTGAAAACATATAATTCTCCTAAACAACATCTCCTATTATTGTACTTATTAAATCTTTTATTGACCCTGTATTTGAATAGCTATCTGGGTCACTAGCTAAAGCTGTGTTTAGTAATGAAGCTATTCTATTTTCTTTATTTTCTGTGCTTCTAAATAAATAATCAGCGTCATCTCTTAATTCTTGCCATAAGAATGCCATACTAGCATTTGATAAATTAAAAGAATTTTGTGCATTCTGCTGATTAATAGCATTCTGTGCTGCAGTATTTACAGTGTTTGCTTGTCTTCTCCACGATACATTACTAGCTTCAACAGCAGCAGTGTTTTGAGCATTCCATTGATTTCTAGCAAAATCTTGATTAGCGTTAAATTCAGCAATCTGAGTTTTTAATTGTGCATTAGCTTTATTTAAATCTGCTTCTCTTTGAGCATCTCTAGCTGCTGCAGCATTAACCTGTGATGTATTAAACTGTGCAGTGGCATTCATCTGTGCTACATTAAATTGTTCTGCCTGTGCAGCTAAGTTTGCCATAAATTGATTAATTTGATTTTCACTTGTAGCATTAAACTGTGCAGCAGCATTTTGAGCTGATTGATTAGATAGTATCCTCTGTTGTTCTTGCTGAGCTTTTAATACATTGGCTTGTTGCTGATTATTTAAATTTGCCATATCCATTTGTAAAAAGGCTTGAGCATTCTGTATTGATAGTCTAGTGTTAAAATCTGCTTCAGCTAAATTAGCTTGTGACATTAATACAGCATTTTGAATAATTGATTGCTGGTCATTACTAGCTTCA